>Ga0315544_1001210_pt1 | contig 20725 bp, 17 predicted proteins | sample SalMarSW160130MG_2_FD_202543 | JGI IMG/M metagenome (GOLD analysis project Ga0315544, IMG submission 202543) | Salt marsh sediment microbial communities from the Plum Island Ecosystem LTER, Massachusetts, United States - Salt Marsh Sediment SW1601-130 ... | reverse complement strand
ATTTCTAAAATAAGATACCAAGTGAGGTGAGAAAATGAAGCCAGTGCTAAGAGATCTTATTTTTGCAATCGTGCTAACCATTCTGTTCTTTTTCGGGGGAGGTAAAGCGTATTCTGACATCGAAGTAAGTTTGCCGGACACCTCCGCAGAATCCGGGGATACTATAGCTATACCTGTGAGGGTGAGTGAGATAGTAACTAATGATTCAGTATACTCCTTTGAGATGACCTTAACCTTTAATAGCCTTGTCCTTGTAGCTGACAGCGCTTATACTACAGCTATAACCCAGGGATGGGCTTTTGAGTATAATGATAGTGCTGGACAGATATTTCTTGGCGGTTACGATGTATATCCTCTCAGCGGGAGTGGAGCTTTAGTTTATATAGTGTTCATTGTGCATGGACTGCAAGGTGACACTACAATTATTCACTTTGACAAAATATGGCTTAATGAGACTCCACCGACTATAATCACCGATGGCCGATTTGAAGTAAGTCCTGGCTCGGATGTGAAAGACGAAAATGAATTCCCCGGGCGACCCACTGAGTTAACACTTTTCCAGAACTATCCCAATCCATTCAATCCGGTCACAATCATCCAATATGCCTTGCCACATGACTGTGAGGTTGATGTTTCGATTTACAACATATTAGGTCAGAAGGTCAAAACCCTGGTTAAACGTAAGCAAAAGGCTGGATATCAGCAAGTTATATGGGATGGTGAAAATAACGAAGGAGAAGAGATCGCAAGTGGAATTTATTTCTACAAAATCAAAGCTGGAGAATTGACTGAATCGAAGAAGATGGTGATAATTAAGTAATTTTTTCAATTGTTAAGAAAGTTAAAACCCCAACTGCGGCACTATTGCAGTTGGGGTTTATCTTTTAGGCAAACTCTTTTATCAAAAATTTCAGTGATAGAAAGAACCCAACCTTCTCACTTTAACATTTAGAAAACCCGCATTGGGGACAGACCACACAACCGGAATCGTGATCCAGTTTGGCTCCACAGTCAGGGCAAAACTCATAGGTCAAGTCTCTGTCACGGTTGGCACTCTGATTTGTCCCGAAATGCTTCTTCAGCACCTTGGCGATGGCATCCGGTATGGACATAATCAGCCCACCCTCCTGAAACACCTGGGAGGCTCCACCAATTCCATACAATTGCTCAATGATCTTGTTCACCGCAATGCCACTTCTTAAAGCCAAAGAGATCAATCGACATATGGCCTCGGTATCCGCCATGGTGGAATAGCCGGATTTTCCTATCTGGGCAAATACCTCAAACGGTTTGCCATCCAAGGTGTTGATGGTGATATACAGATTTCCATAGCCGGTCTTTATCTTATCCGTAATTCCAGAAAGGGTGGTCGGTCTGTCCTTGGGGGCTATTTTCCCTTTCTCTTTCTTCTTCTTTTTTGTGGAGAGAACCTGTGCCTCTCTGGATCCATCCCGATAGATGGTCACTCCTTTGCATTCTAACTGGTAAGCTAATTTATAGGCGTTCTCCACATCCTCCACCGTAGCCTGGTTGGATAGATTTATGGTTTTGGATACTGCGTTATCCGTGTATTTCTGGAAAGCCGCCTGGTGACGCACATGCCATTCAGGAGCTATATCATGGGAGGTCACATAGATCTTTTTGATTTCAGGAGATACCTCTTCAAACTCTTGAATAGATCCTCTCTCTGCAATCTTCTCCATCAGTTGCTCACTATGAAATCCCCTCTCTTTAGCCTCTTTCTCGAAGAAAGGATTTGTCTCCACCATTCTGGTATTGTCCATCACGGTGCGAATATAGGAGATGGCAAACGAAGGCTCGATTCCCGAGGAACTGCCAGCAATTATGCTGATGGTTCCTGCCGGAGCTATGGTGGTGACTGTGGAGTTGCGCATGGGGATTTGCTTGTCAACATAAACGCTTCTCTCCCAGTTGGGGAATTTACCTCTTTTTTGCGCCAGCTCAGAGGAAGTCAGGTGAGATTTCTCATGAATAAAGCCCATCATCCGTTCAGCTAACTTTACCGCTTCGTGGGAATTATATGGAATCTTAAGTTGGATCAACATATCTGCCCATCCCATCACACCCAAGCCGATCTTCCGGTTGGCTTTGGTGTTCTTTTCAATCTCGGCAAGCGGATACTTGTTGGCATCTATCACATTGTCCAGAAAATGAACCGCCTTCTTTACGGTGTTTTCCAACTTATCCCAGTCGATCTCACACCGATACATGGTGGTGGGATCGCTGGAATCGACCACCGCTCTCACCATCCTGGATAAATTTATGGAGCCCAGATTGCATGATTCATAAGGCAAAAGAGGTTGTTCCCCGCATGGATTGGTGGATTCAATCAAGCCCACCTTGATGATGGGATTGCCCTGATTCATCTTATCTAAAAACATCACCCCCGGCTCTCCGGTTCTCCAGGCATGTTCCACGATCAGATTGAAAATCTCTTTGGCTTTGTAGCGAACCGGCTTCCCGTCCTTGCTGTAAGCTGACAGCTGACAGCTGACAGCTGACAGAGTGCGAGGATCGATTAAATCGTAATATCCGTCATTTTCCACCGCCTGCATGAAGCTGTCGGTTATCGCCACGGAGATATTGAAATTGGTCAACTCAGATAAATCATCTTTGCAGGTGATAAATTCCAAAATATCGGGATGATCCACCTGCAATACTCCCATATTGGCGCCCCGGCGAGTTCCTCCCTGCTTGACCGCCTCGGTGGCGGAGTTGATAACCTTCATGAAAGAGATAGGCCCAGAAGCCACCCCACTGGTGGAAGCCACCGGAGAATTTCGGGGTCTTAATCGGGAGAAGGAGAACCCGGTGCCACCGCCGCTTTTATGAATCAAGGCGGTGTTTTTCACCGCATTAAAGATCGATTCCATAGAATCCTGGATGGGGATGACAAAGCAGGCAGAAAGCTGACCTAAGGGTCTCCCCGCGTTCATCAGGGTGGGGGAGTTGGGCATAAATTCTAATTTTGCCATCATCCGATAAAACTCCTCTACACTTTTCTCTACCTCCAGGTCTGTGGCGCCATAATTCTTGTCCGGCTCCGCCACTACCTTAGCCACCCTGAAGAAGAGCTCCTCGGGCGTTTCGATTACCTTTCCTCCCTCGTCCTTTTTAAGATACCTTCTCTCCAGAACCTTCATGGAGTTAGGGGTAAGCTCTATTTTTACCGTATCAGTGATCTTAGTATCAGACACCTTTCCCTCCTCACTTTCTATATCGGACAGTTTTTCTGTCCTATTTTATTATTCGTTAAAACAACAACTTTTGATAACGATTTCAGCATAAGTTTTGATAGTTTAATCATCCCGAAGGCCATCTGATTACTCTTTTTGTCAAGCAGTCCTAAAGGACATGCTTGACCTTCCTGTTCCCCTTAGCCCAGTGGGTCGGGTTGCGAGCCATCTGGCGAGCTACCCGACATTCTCTTGTGCCGGACAACCTGTGCCCAGAGCGATGGACGTCCGGACGGTAGCCCGACCTACCAAGCTAAAACATGGTTCTTTTCTTATATTCAGAATATTCCGCTCCCAATTTTTTTTCTAAATCCTGTTCTTCCAAATATTTCCATGTGAATATCAATGGTATCCATATTATCGCGGAAATCAAAGTTAGAAGACTTCTTGCGGCAATTGGAAAACCAATGTGGATAAGAATAATGCCAAAATACATGGGGTTTCTGATCTTAGAATACATTCCCGTGGTAACAAGATGGTCCAACTCATCAAATCCCTTTTTCGCTTTGACGGACAAGATAAGTATTACAAATCCGGTCAACCCAATTAACAAACCCAAAGGTATTGCGACATGATTTGATATGTTCATCTTAACTGGATCTGAAGAAATCATAAGACCCCATCCAAAATATCCAATGAAAATGATTATTGTTAAGACAGTTTCTAATGTCTTTGATTTGGCAAATTTATATCCTTTGTATTCAAATAAATGGATTACAGTATGAAAAACGTAACCTGCTAAACAGACTATAAATGCAATTAAGAATTTTGAATTCATAATTAAAGTCAAATTTTGTCAAGCAGTCCTGCGGACATGCTTGACCCGCAGGCTATGTTTTACTCAAATACAATGTTTGGGTGGGATAAGCAAACTCAATCCCGCGTTTTTCAAACTCTTCCTTTATTGCAAAGTTAATCTCCTGCTGAATATCCATATACTTATTGTAGTCCCGGCTCATCACATAATAAACTGTCTCAAAGACAAGGCTGAAATCTCCATAGGAAAAGAAATGTGCACGGTCAAAAACTGTATCAGGAGTATTTTCTATGATGCTTTTGATTATTCCCGGTATTTCTTTTACCTGTTCCAGGGTAGTTTGGTAGGTAACCCCTAATTTGAAGACCACGCGGCGCTTATCCATTCTCTTATAGTTGCGCAAACGGGAATTGGTAAGGTCGGCGTTAGAAAACACCAATTGCTCTCCACCCAGGCTGCGAACTCGCGTGGTCTTTATGCCAATATGTTCGATGGTTCCTAAATAATCATCGAGGATGATAAAATCGCCAACCTCAAACGGACGATCAAACAAGATGGAGAAGTAGGAGAAAAGGTCCCCTAAAATCGCCTGAGCGGCAAGAGCAACTGCTACACCGCCAATGCCCAAACCTGCAATTACAGTAGAAATTTTAAAGCCTAAATTATCTAAAAGAAAAGTAATACCGATGCCCCAGATGATCACCTTTATTACTGTAAGTATTCCTTTGACACTGCGCTCCTTGGCTTCATCTTTTTCCTTCTTTAACCAATAAGTCTCAAGTGCATACCTGATTATTGCCACCACAAAGCGGATGCCAAAGATGGTTAAGAGAATCACTCCCAAAACGTCAATGATTTTAGTCAAGGTGGGATTTAGAGTTAAACTGCGCGTAGCCAAATAAAAAACACCGAAATAAACTAAGGGGAGCAGTGTCTTTTCAAAGATACGAATCAAAAAATCATCTATGGTGGTAGCAGTTTTCTTTGACCATGCTTTAAGACGGCTTAGGATGATGTTTTTGATTATTCGAACGATAAGAATGCCAACCAGAAGAGTCGCAAGGAAAATTAGATAATCCAAAACGCTGTTCTGGAGAAATGTTATCTCTAAAATATCTTTAAGCATATCGACCCTCCTCTATTTGAAAATAATTGCATGCACCCGATTCTTTCTTCATCTATCTCAAAGTTTTGTAGGTCAACCATCCCGAAACTTGCCATTGCCGTAGGGACAGCCTTTATGGCTGTCCATAATGCGGACAGGGACGAGCCCTGTCCCTACGCCCTCGACTGGACGCAAAGCATACTGCAGCAGAATTTCACTATTACCATTCTTTCTGGGAGTGCCAGATATGCCAAGAATGTTCATTGGTGTCTCCACGAATGGTGCTGCCAGTCACCTCTTTCTTACCTGGGTTGCGGAGGACCCCACCTGGGAGAACCTCGTGATCTGAAGGCAACTATAGGAAATCCTTGTAAATCTGCCCAAAATCTATGCCCGCGATGGAGGCATCCTTGTGCTTGTCTATCAGTTTCTGTTTAGTTTGCTCAAGTGCCGGGTTTCGAATACCGTTGTCCAGGGTCAAACAGGCTTCGATGAAGCCAGAAAGACTGTCCACTGCCTGAACTATAGCGCCATCCACCGGATTGTACAAGTCTTGATTGAAGCTCTTTGTAATTTCATCCGATGTCTTCTCTTCTGTCTGCCCATTGATAGTGACGAGGCTCTTGAATTCTGGATCCGTGAACATTTTCATCTCGCCGTTCCAATCCGACGGAATCAGTTTCGCTATTGTGGCTTCCCATTCTTCTCGCTCGTACTCTCCGATCAAATCGTCAAGCCTTCGACCGACCGCTTCACAGGATCAATGACATCTCTCGTAAGGACTTCCGGGAGGTCGTGAAAAAGTCCACGATAGTAGTTGTTCCGGCACCTCTTTGAGCACGAGTTAGTTTCCAACGAGAACAGATAGGACAGCAAAGCGACAATGAGCATGTGGCCGAGAACAGATGTCCGAGGTACCATGTGGAAGTGACTCCACCTCACTTGAAACCTGAGTTCTCCGCAAAGGTTCACGAAATCCTGAAGGTTTGAGTATAGAGCCAATCGTCGTATTCCCTCCAAATCGTAGATTTTTTCCTGCTCTTTTCGCAGCCGATTCTTGATTTCCACTATCTCGTAACCCTCGGGATTGGCGCGTTCGATTATGTCAAATTCCCACTTCGATGCATAGAAGTGGGCAGCTCGCAGAACCATTTTGTTCAAATCTTCGCCGGTGTCAAAGAGATAGTTCTTGAACCGACTGCAGAATTCACCGCCCAACGGGAGTATGTCTGACTTGATCTGATTATACACCCATGCGTTCAACTTTTTGTATTTCCCAGCATCCTCCTCGATTCTGTGGAACAGCTGGGGCTTCAAGTCAGTAACAACAAGCCTCTGTAGGAATTCGAAAATCCCCCATTCTATGATTCGTATCCAGTCGAGCCCCTCGTTGCTCTTCTCTTCCTCACACTTGCCTAGCACATACGCGATTATCATCTTGTGTGCCTGCTTGTCCAGTTCCCTGAGCTCTACGGGACGAATCTTATCGTTCCATCTTTGCATGTTGGCCGCGTCAAAGATTCTTAGCAAGAATGGTTTTCTTATCATAAGCTATCCCTCCTGTCGGTTAACCGGTTTCAGTTCAACTCCCGCCACTTCACATACAGTGGCGCAAGGCGATCATCCAGTTCTGTAGATCGGGTTGCGATCCACCGCCTCTGGCGGGATGAGCTACCCGACACCGACGTTGTCGGGCAACCTACGGTAGCCCGACCTACCTCACTACACTTCCTTTGTGCTTGAAGTGCGTGTGGTAATTAGATTATATAACCACGCGAAAATCGCACCACCGATAAGTCCATCTACAAACGCCCAAACCAATCCTATGAGGCTACCTAATGGACTAATACAATAGCCAAGATAGACCCGACCGATAAAGGTAGTGTCGCCGGTCGCTCCTTCAAACGCAATAATCCACCAGGTAATTAGAAAAAGTCCGAGTCCCCAGATTATTGCACAGGTAAGCGCAAAAGCTTTTACGTTTAATTTCATACCGGATACCTCCTTTTTAAATGGCTTTGTAGGTCAACCATTCCGAAGGATGGTTGACGACCGTTATCGTTGGCGAGGCTCGTAACGAAGCTTGGTTTCGAAGCTGGATGCTCGTAATTCAAGTATCTTGATTCGAGCTTCTAACATCGAGTATCGATACGAGCATCGCCACCTTCAACCGAGCTTTGAGTTCCTTAGGTCAACCATCCCGAAGGGCTTGTCCTGAGGATTCATTCCGAAGGATGGTTGACAATTCTTTCTTGTCAAGCAGTCCTTTTGGACGGGGATCCCGCCATGGCGGGATTTCGCAAGCTCAACAAGCCCTGTCCCTACGCGTCACGGACGCAGGTCGAATCGTAGGGACAGCCCTTGTGGCTGTCCGCACCAAGCTTTGTAGGTCAACCATCCCGAAGGGTGCACCCTAAGGGTGGTTGACGATTCGTGTTTTGTCAAGCAGTCCTAAAGAACATGCTTGGCCTACAAGAGTGCTATTTCCTTCGTTTTCCACCTGAAGCCTTTGGTGACTTTGGAACATATGAACGTCTTGTGCCCGCCAGGTTGCGCACCGTCCCTGATACTCGGGCCTTACGCATTGCTTCGCGTGCTTTGGGCATCGACTTAGTCGGGGTCTTCAGAACTTTCTGAGATTTCCCAGACGCCTTAAGCCGCCCTGCCGCTTTTTCAAGCTGTTTCCTTCCGCCCCTTTCTACCTCTGTTGCTTTCTTTTTGGTCATTGCGTCAACGCGCCGTCCCCCCTTGATACGAACCTCTTTTCTTCCGCTCTTGCCCGCAGCTTCTGCTTTCGCCTTCTTATGGCTCGACTTCTCTGGCATTGTAACACCTCCTTTAATTTTGTAGGTCAACCATCCCGAAGGCCATTTGGCTCAAATGAGGTGGTTGACAACTCTTTTTTGTCAAGCAGTCCTTCGGACATGCTTGACCTACGCTCGTTCTGTCATTCTGATCCCGCCTTTGGCGGGGGAAGAATCTCAGGAGACCCTTCGCTTAGCCCTGCACCAAGAAGGTGCAGGACTTCGCTCAGGGTGACAATCTTCCTCTCTACTCCTCACTCGTTGTTCGTTCCTCCCTAAAACCCATAAGCATCACAAATCTCTCTTCATCGTCAACTAACATTTGAACCCACATGTCAAGCCCTTCCGGGCTGAAGTCGACTCTCGGCGATGTGCCAACGCCCCTGGGGAAATTCACCATTTGATCACCTATGTGATTCTCTTCCGACTTATAGAAGATATCTGGAAGCTGAAGGATTACCCTCTCCGGCGTGATGTCATGTACTTGAGCTTTGCTCCAGTCGATCCTAAAATCAGTGGATAAGCCAGTTTCACCCTTGGAAACGATTTCCTTCTTCTCCGGGTCCACGACGAAATAGGCCCATCCCAGAGGATACCTTCGCTTCAATTCCTCATAGTTGTCCACTTCAAAGTCCTTAAGCTCAGCCAAGGTTTTATCAATGGTAGCTGTCTCTGCTTCCCTCTGCTCGTCTGGACTTTGAGTTCTGGTATCCGAATCACATCCTATTGCAAGAACTATCAGGAGGAATATGACTCCTATCGCTATGTGAATTGCCGTGGTTTTATTCGGTTTCAAATTCATAAACCCTCCTCCCTAGGTTTTGTGGGTCAACCATCCCGAAGGGCTTGCGTTGAGGATTCATTCAGAAGGATGGTTGACGACCGTTCTCGTTTATCGTTGGCGAAGCTCGTAACGAAGTTCGGTGTCGAAGCTGAATGCTCGGAATTCAAGTATCTTGATTCGAGCTTCTAACATCGAGCCTCGATACGGGCATCGCTACCGTAAACCGAGCCTCGACAAACAGTCATTCTGAGCGGAGCGAAGAATCCCAGAGACAGAGACCCTTCGCTCTGCTCAGGGTGACACAAAGGTCTTTCGCTTTGCTCAGGGTGACAATCCTACATCATTCATCTTTCCTAAAAGCTACTTTGTTCTTTTCATCTATGTGAAAATCCCAGAACACAATGGGGGCCTGTTCTTTCATGATCTTGAGCATCTGTAGGCAAATCTCCCTTATCTCCCAGTGTGCTCTTTCCACACATCTGATTTCAAAGATGTGTCTCAGTTCCCGGAAATTGGCAGATATCACGATCTCGGAGGTGGTGGCGTTGGGGAGGATGTAGCGCGCATCCTCTTTGGGAATCTCTGCTTTAACCATCTCCTGATAAAGATCAAATGCCTGACCGGCTAATTGTTTGAACTTGTCTTCGAACTTTGTATTCTGAATGGTTGGTGGGATGACAAACTCGAATTGTTTTGTCTTGCCATATTCCACGTATCTCTGGCTCTCCTGAGAAGGTGACATAAGCCTGTGCCGGACCAACTCGTGTGTAAAAACCCGCGAGCCTCCCTTTATTCGGAAAGTGGCTGTGGCATGTTCCAAAACAGAGTGGTGTCCTTTATGAATAACCTTCTTTATCAACTCCGCGGTGGAGGAGGGTGGATTGTATCTGTGGAAACTCAGATAACAGGTCCGGCAAGCTCTCTCAATTATATCCTCAGCATTAGGGGTGATAGCCATGAGCTCTACGCTGGCGTCCACCGTCGGCCGTCCGCCGACCGCCGCTAACCTTTTGACCTTGTACCTTTCTCCCTTGCCCCTTTGCTTGTTCGACCCGGATTTGGGCATCTTGCTCCTCCAAAGATTTCGCAATTCAGACCTGTTTTCAGGCGAAAAATCTCCCTTTACCTAAAAATTCACAAGAAAAGCCAACTATTGTAATTTGTTGGATTACAACAGGTTGGGGGAAGATCCCAATTCATCCCCTCCCTAAATCAGAATCTTCCCACATTAGTATTGTAAAAAATAAACTTGAGCTTGTCAAGCAAAAAATGCGTTTTTTAGTAAAAAAATCACAATATGTTGTGTTTCAACATGATCCGACACCCAAAATATAGTTGATCTGAAGACAATGCAAAGCTTTTTTGCCAAAATAGGCAATCAAGACAAAAGTCTACCAATTGAGTTTGTGTCTCCCATCTTTTTCTTTGATTAAAACCGCTGGTTGTTATGGGGTATCCCCACCCGCTCCATTTGAGCACACCTGAGGGAAGGTTATTGTGGTTTTTGCCAACCTCACCCTAGCCCTCTCCTTGGAAAGGAGAGGGAACCTAAGCTCTCCTCCTTTTTAAGGAGGGGATTCACCCTGACTTCGTCTCGAAGGACGCAGTCCGAGAGAAGGGCACCCCCAACCAACGCTTTATCAGACGGCAAGGGAAAAGAAAGAGAAGCGCCTTCACCTATGCATAACTTTCCAGATAGAACTTTCCTTCCCATAGTCTTCCATAGGTGAAATGCTGAAACCAGTCTCCTAAGTTTAAATATACCCCTTCACCTATGTCATGTAAAACGGGAATATGAGTGTGGGCTAAAATCACCGCATCGAAGCCTTGCTTGATCTTTTCTTGAGCAAAACTCTGATACTCTTTCAGATAGCTTTTATCCCGCTTTTGAACCTGGCTCCGGCTCCTACTGGCAACAAACTTTGCCAGAGAATAGCTGAGGTCAGGAGGAATTTGCCGGTAAAGGAAAATGTTTATTTTATTTCTCAGAATCTTTCTTAAAATCCTATACCCCAGATCGCTTTTTGCCAAGCCATCTCCATGGGTGATGAAAATCCTTTTCCCTTGATGAACGACTTTGATAGGTTGTTTAAAGATGGGGATGCCAATGTGTTTGGGGAGGAAATCCCCTAACCAGAAATCATGATTTCCCACCACGTAATTTATCTTAATCCCAAAATCCACCAGTTGCTTCAATTTGGTCAAAATCCTGAAATGATCCTTGGGAATAGCATCTTTATACTCGAACCAGAATTCAAACATATCCCCCACCAGGTATAGGAATTCCCCCTCCTCTTTTACTTTGTCAAGAAAAGAGATGAGCTTTTCTTCCTTAAGTTTTTCTTTGTCTTCTTCTTCTGCTCCCAGATGAGCATCGGAGAGGAAAAACACAGCTTTGGACATGTGAAAAAGATTGTGGATTTGGCAAGAAAAGTCAAGATAAAAGCAAGTTGTGGAGTTTCCCCATTTTCTTCACCCGCCCCTTCTTAACCCGCTGTTGTTGCGGGGTACCTTTCGGTCTAAGTCCTCAGGGCAAGCCCTTACCCCGCAACATTCTTAGTTCAGAGTGTCGATTCATTCTGAACCAACACTCATCAACAGGGGGTTGAAATGGGCTGATTTCAAGAGGGCGCAATTGTCACCTTGCCTTGTTCTCCTTGCTTTCCTTCAACCAAAATCTGGGTTTGCAAAAATTGTTTCACCACCCAGATGTTGGTCAAAAGATGTTTGGTGATCCTTGACACGGTGAAAGTTGATGTCCCGTTCGCTAAGGCTAAATAAGGGATCAACTGATCTGCCAGATGAGGATCGACTGCTCCATCTGTGTGCATAAATTGCAAAAAATCGTCACATGCTTCCTCTGCCACCTTCTCCGCCCTTTTACCTCTCTCTCCCAGAGCGCCAAAACCAGCCACCGAGTTTTCAAATTCCGCCTTCAGGAAAAAGAAAGTTCCCTGTCCGATAGATGGAGCTTGCAGAAGCTTAATTCCCGGGGAAAATCCTTTATCCTTCAAGATCTTTATGGCTTGATCTCTTTGTCTTTCTGCTATGGAGTTGGGGAGATTGGAAACCACAGAGATTCCGGACAAACCGAGCAATTTCCCCCTTTCGGTCAGATTTAACGGAGAGAACTTGGAGGTGGGTTGGATGCTGCAAAGCACCTCTCCACCACCTTTAGGATACCAGCCCCAGTTTTTGATCTCAAGGTCTATCGCACATCCAATTTTTTTCACCATGGAGACGAAAATCTCCTTGAGATAATCGTAAGGAGGACTCCAGGGCACGTGTGTGCCACCCAATACTTTTGTCTTTGAGCTATTCTCACAACGGCTTAAAGGCAAAAATAATGTTTGCAAAACCAGGGAGGTCGAGCCTGCGCTTCTTTTCCTTTCCGCCACATCGAAAGTGAAATCTCCACCTTCTGTCTGTTGTGGTGAAAATCTCAAAACCACTGACTGGAGGCTATCGCCTTGCACCTCAGCACTGCTTATCTTTTTGCAGGCGGAAACCGAGGTGAGATGCTGGGGCTGAAGTCCGGGGATCTTTCTCCCCTTTCGAATATTGACGATTTCCACTGGCTTTTTCAAAATGCAGGAGAGGGAAAGCGTGGTTCTGAGAATCTGTCCCCCACCCTCACCATAGTTACCATCTATCTGCAAATACATATAACCACCCTCCAAGATATACTTGACAAACTCTAAAATATATTATGGGTTAAAAATTGCAAGCCAATTCAAAATGACATGAAGGATATGTAGGTTAGCTTTTAGAGCCAGAACCTGACACAGCCAGAACCTAACTTAAGTTAGGTTCTGGCTGTTACACTATATCATTGTCCAAGGCCCGGGCCAATACTTTTTCATCCGAGACAAGCCCTGAACCATATAGTTCAGGGTAAACTCAAACGCTCCAAAGGTGTTTGGGGTTGCATCCCGAATATTTAGATAAAATCCAGTTGTTCTCACAATAAGAACTTCATCGTCTCAAAAAGGTGTTTGAAATTCCTATGATAGTTCTCAAAGATTTTGACTTAATCAGCCGAACTTATTATGAGGTGGTTGAAAGGCGCCTTTGCTCTACTTTTGTTTCGTGATGATGTCTGAGTGAATTATCACAAAAGAACTATTCGAGGTCGTTTTGAATTATCCGAAAGTCTTGGCAAAAGGCCGCGCGTGGCGTGCATTGGAGGGTAACCTCTCACCTTGTGCCCGAAGGAGAGCGTGAGATTTGTCTTGACTTTTTTGTCTATCTTCTTATCTTATTAATTGGAAGAAGGAGATTCTTCAGAAGAGGTAACCTTAGAGCGCATAAAAGAACTCTTCTCAAAAGCTTCGGGGGGCAAAAGACAATCTGCAGGGGTTGTTTGGAAAATTTTAAACAGAAAAGGTGGAGACATGTATTTTTCTCTCAAAGGATTTTTCTATGTATGTAATCCTTGTTTTGAAAAACAAAATGGGAAAATTATTTAACCTTATAACTTAAGAGGAACTAAAATGAAAAGTTTAAGAATTTCCAGTCTGATTCTTCTTCTCTTTTTTACAGTTGGGACGTATGGTTTGAGCCTGGCTCAGAATACATCTGATCCAAAGGCGGGGGAGGGGACGTGTTCTTGGACCGCTGGGAAGACCTCGGTTTCAGATTTTTCGCCCGAGCGAAAGAAGAAGCTTCTCGGTTTAAAACTTCCCGAGGGATATTGGGAGTGGCGGGAGAAAGCCGAAAAGTTGGAAGTCCCGAAAGGAGTACCTTATCCCACCCGCTTTGACTGGCGTGACTTTAATGGAGTGACCCCAGCCAAAAATCAAGGGGATTGCGGAAGTTGTTGGGACTTTTGTGCTGTGGGAGCTTTGGAGGCTCATGTCAAGATCTACGGCGAGGTGGAGATGGACCTCTCAGAACAGCAGGTTCTTTCATGTAAGACTTATGGCTCAGGCTGCGACGGAGCTTGGCCAGAGTTAGCTTATGAGCTCTTTCAAAATCCTGGCGCAGCAAAAGAAGAGTGTATGCCCTATCAAGCGGATCACTGGGTTCCCTGTACTCAAGCATCTTGTGAGAAATGGGCAAAAATCTCGCACTGGACAGTGGTGTGCAATAGCCCCGACGAGAATGCCATTAAAAACGCCATCTATAATTACGGACCGGTAGCAGTACTCATGGCAGCCCCAGATACTTTTTCCTATTATAGGGACGGATGTTTCGATTACACATATTTTGGCCTTAACCATTGCGTCCTGCTGGTTGGTTGGGATGACACCTTGTGTAACGGTGACGGAGCCTGGATAGGAAAAAACAGTTGGGGCAGGGGTTGGGGCATGGATGGATTCTTCTACATAAAGCGGGGATGTTGCCAGATAGGCACTGGTGCTGATCTGGTGCATTACATCTTTCACCGACCTTATGTCTATTTAGAGGATTATGGGGTAAACGACGAAGCAGGGGGAGACGGAGACGGCAGAGTTGAGCCCGGAGAGACAATTCGTCTGGATTTTGCCCTGTATAATGTTTGGTCTCAAATTTGGGGGGTTGAGGCGACCGTCACAGCGGATACGGAAGGCATAGTAATTACTGATGATTACTCTTATTTGGGGGATATGGATTCTAAAGATATTCTGGACAATTCTTCAGATCCTATGGAGTTTTACGTGCCCGATGATTTTCCACCCAGAAGGGTTTACTTTACTTTTCACGTTTCCGGAGATTCCGGTGGTCCTGGTGGCCCGATTTACACGATTGATACCACCGTGGAGGTATTTGTGGGTCGCGAGATACTCTTATTGGATGATGATCAAGGTTTGGACAGTCTTGGTACTAATTACGAAGATTACTTCATAGACGCTTTTGATTCTCTGAAGGCAGTTTATGATATATGGGACAAAGGGGCTTATCCCGATACCACCTATGATTTCGCAGATTTCGATATCTTGATCTGGTTCACCGGAGATCATCGTGATTCTGTATTTTCAGATGCAGATATTGAAAGCTTAATGACCTTTTTGGACAACGGGGGCAGGCTGTTTTTGACCAGCCAGGATGCGGTGGAGGTTCTCTCCAACTCCTCTGATTCCTTGGATACGCTGTTCTTGAAAGACTATCTACACGTGGGCTACGATGGGAATAACGACAAACATCTGGTGGCAGGACAGCCGGGAGATGAGGTGGGGGACACTCTGTGGATTCGTCCGGAGAAGTATCCGGGAGCCGACAATCAGGACTCCAAGGATAACTTAGTTCCTGACTCTGAGGCGGATACGGTTTTGGTTTATGCTAACTCAGGATTTACCCCCACCGATTTGGTTGCCGGCGCTAAATTTCAACATGATTTCTTCAAGGTAGTGGTGTTTGGATTTGGATTCGAGGCAATAAACTCCAGCGGGGATCAATTCCACGGAAAGTGGCTGAGCAAGCCACATTTTGTGATGCAGAGGGTTCTGGATTGGCTTAAAGCTCCCGACCCAACTATCATTGTGATATCACCCAACGGGAGAGAGCCCTGGTTTGTTGATAGCACATGCGATGTCCAATGGCAATCCATCTCATTTGATGATAGCGTCAAGATTGAATATTGTTACATTGATGGCGGAGACACTACTTGTTCAGCCATTAAAGATACCACCACCAACGATGGCGTCTATTCCTGGGCCGTTCCTGATACTCCCTCGGATAACTGTTTGATCATAATATCAGATGTAGCCAATGGGATTCCCTCTGATACCAGCGATTACTACTTTTGCATAATCGACTACCTTCCAGGCGATGCGGATGGAAATGGGACGGTGGATTTAGGAGATATACTCTTCTTGATTAGCTATCTTTATAAGGGTGGACCTGCTCCGGTTCCCATGGCGGTGGGGAATGTGAATGCTGACTGTGTAGTGGATCTTGGAGATGTGCTTTATCTAATTAGTTATCTCTACAAAGGCGGACCTGCTCCTCAACCAAGTTGCTGCCCCGAAGGTTATGGTGGCTAGTTTTCTTACAACCATGGCAAAGATGTTGAGGTTCTTCACATATATTGAGAAGATAAAGATAGAACTGTGAAGCCGCCTGGGTGTGACGTTTGCAGTTGTCAGTTTTGAGAGTCAAATTATCGGGCTTTTTCAATATGCCGACCACAAGATACTATGGATAAATCAGGTCCCATGGATCGTGGGGACAACTACAATTGAGATTCTGAGGGCACCGGGATTTTATGCTGGCGTTCTGTTACAGAAAAGTCCCGATCATCTCTTCTGGAGTGGATCCCTTTCTCCGCTCTGATGTTAGATAAGGATATGGGGCAATGCGTAATAGCCCAGTCCACTTGCTTTTTTGAGTGTATTGAGCAGACTGGGGAGAGCCAGAAATGCCGAGAGCCAGAAATTTTACTTGACTTTTTTGTATATTTTTTTATCTTGTTAAAAAAGGAGGTTCTTTAGAAGAGTTAGTTCGGAGCATAAAAGAGATTTTTTTCCGAACTCTGAGGCAAAAGACAACCTGAAGGGGTTGGTTGGAAATCTTTAAACAGGAAAAGTGGAGATTCGTATGAATGTGCGTATGCACTTGCGAAGCATTCATACGAACAGAGGAACTTCGCATAGGCATTTCCTCCCAGAAGGATTTTTTTGTGTATACAATCTTTGTTTTGAAAAACAAAATGAAAAATCATTTAACCCTATAGTTTAGGAGGAACTAAGATGAAAAGTTCAAGAATTTTCAGTCTGATTCTTCTTTTCTTCTTTACGGTCAGTATGTTTGGTTTAAGCTTTGCTCAAAAAGCGCCTGATCCGAAACCAGGGGAGCCGGAACGTCACTATACTACCGGTAAGACCTCAGTTTCAGACCTTTCTCTTGAGCAAAAACGGAAGCGGTTAGGTTTGGTTATTCCTGATTGGTACCAGGAATGGTGGGAGCATGCGGAGAAGCTTAAAGCACCCGAGGGAGCAAAGTTCGATCCTGTCTTTGACTGGCGTGAGCATATTGGACCATATGGAACCAATGGTGTGACTCCCGCTAAGGATCAAGATAGTTGTGGAGCTTGCTGGGCTTTTGCGGCTTTGGGAGCTTTGGAGTCCATGGTAAAGATTTATGGTGAGATGGAGATGGATCTTTCAGAACAGCAGATACTTTCTTGCAACACCCATGGCGGTGGCTGTGATGGCGGCTGGATGACTGATGCTTATTATCTTTTCAGGGATGTGGGTTCGGTAGATGAAGTGTGTATGCCCTATCATATAAATGATACCGATCCCTGCATTCAGAACCAGTGCGAGAAATGGGCAAAGATTGACACTTGGTCTGCGGTAGGCATTACTGTGAACGACATTAAAAACGCTATTCTTACCGGACCGGTGGCAGTAACCGTGAGAGTTGACGACGATGCACCTTTCTTCTGGTATAATGATGGGTGTTACAATACGCCATCCTCCGGTGGCCTTCCTAACCATGCAGTTCTGTTGGTTGGTTGGGATGACACCATGTGTGACGGAAATGGAGCCTGGATAGGCAAAAACAGTTGGGGTAAAAGTTGGGGGATACATGGTTTCTTCTACATAGAGTATGGATGCTGTCAAATAGGCCGTAATGGTCACTTGATACATTACATCTTTCACCGACCCTTTGTCAGGATAGAGGATTATGGAGTAAACGACCAAGCAGGGGGAGATGGGGATGGCAGAGCTGAACCCGGAGAGACGATTCGTCTGGATTTCGCCCTGAAAAACGTTTGGTCTCCACTTTGGGGAGTTGGGGTGACCGTCACTGCGGATACGGAAGGCATAGTAATTACTGATGATTACTCTGATCTGGGGGATATGGATTCTAAAGAGATTCTGGACAATTCTTCAGATCCTATGGAGTTTTACGTGCCGGATGATTTTCCACCCAAAAGGGTTCTCTTTACCTTCGAAGTTACCGGAGATTCTGGTTACTCTGGCGGTCCTACTTATACGACTGATACCACAGTGGAGGTATTTGTATGTCCCGATATACTCTTAATAGATGACGATCAAGGGGTGGACAGTCTTGGTACTAATTACGAGGATTACTTCATAGACGCTTTTGATTCTCTGAAGGCAGTTTATGATATGTGGGACAAAAAGGCTTATCCCGATACCACCTATGATTTCTCAGAGTTCGATATCTTGATCTGGTTCACCGGAGATCATCGTGATTCTGTATTTTCAGATGCAGATATTGAAAGCTTAATGACCTTTTTGGACAACGGGGGCAGGCTGTTTTTGACCAGCCAGGATGCGGTGGAGGTTCTCTCCAACTCCTCTGATTCCTTGGATACGCTGTTCTTGAAAAACTATCTGCATGTGGGCTACGATGGGAATAACACCAAACATCTGGTGGCAGGACAGCCGGGAGATGAGGTGGGGGACACTCTGTGGATTCGTCCAGAGCAGTATCCGGGAGCCGACAATCAGACCTCCAAGGATAACTTAGTTCCTGATTCTGAGGCGGATACGGTTTTGGTTTATGCTAACTCAGGATTTACCCCCACCGATTTGGTTGCCGGCGCTAAATTTCTAAACGATTTCTTTAAGGTAGTGGTGTTTGGATTTGGATTCGAGGCAATAAACTCCAGCGGGGATCAATTCCACGGGAAATGGCTGAGCAAGCCGCATTCCGTGATGCAGAGGGTTCTGGATTGGCTTAAAGCACCCGGCCCCACCATCAATGTGCTGTCACCAAACGGGGGAGAAACCTATTATGCTGAGGACACCTGTGATATCCTGTGGGAGTCCAGTTCATTTGAAGATAGCGTAAAGATCGAAATTTGTTGCATTGATGACGGAGACACTACTTGTTCAACCATTGTGGATACCACCACCAGCGATGGCGTCTATTCCTGGGCCGTTCCTGATACCCCCTCGGATAGCTGTTTGATCATAATATCAGATGTAGAAAACGGGATTCCCTCTGATACCAGCGATGATTACTTTTCTATAAGCAACTACCTTCCTGGCGATGCGGATGGAAATGGGACAGTGGATTTAGGAGATATACTCTTCTTGATTAGCTATCTTTATAAGGGTGGACCTGCTCCGATTCCCTTGGCGGCTGGAGACCCTAATGGCGACTGTGTGCTGGATCTGGGAGATGTGCTTTATCTAATTAGTTACCTCTACAAAGGCGGTCCGGCTCCTCAGCCAGGATGTGCTTATTAGGGAGGAAGTGCCTCATTTTTTTAAGCAAAGGATGGGATTGAAGTTTTTTACATAAATTGAAGAGGCATAGGTTGGGCAGATTTCCTGCCTGGCTATAGTGCCGGTAGCATCTTAAGATCAGAGATCGCCTCCAGCCAAAGCTGATTTTGAGGACACCGGGATTTTGTCCCGGTGTTCTGTTTTGGATACAATCCCGATCAACACTTTGGGACAGATACCTGTTTCCCTTCTGATTCTGGAGACGAGAAAGCATTATCCCTGTTCTTAGAATCCACAAAACATCGGATAAGCACCAGCCCAAGTGAGCCAGCCCTGGTATGAACCATCTTGGTTCATACCACGCCATCCCCATCCAGTTTTTATCTGATCTGACTGGTGATCAATACCGCCCCCAAATCTTCGACTTAGACCCTGTGCTTTTAGATAGCTATACACCCAGACTAACGGGATATAATTTATCTGTAAAGCACAAAAGTCTCAGAAATTTCTCTTGACAAAAGCTCTGGGTAAGCTTATAAATTATTAATTTTGTTTTTCAAAGTTAGATGAGTTTCTGACAACTTAAAGCAGGAGGTTTGACATGACCAGATTCTATTTTGATGTGAGGGACGTTTTTCGAGCTCCCCGCTTGGCACTTTCTGGTAAAAAGATTTTGCTTCAGTTTATGGGGCTTCTGGTAGGGTACTTAGGATATCTCATATTCACCTACCTTGCCTTTCTTTCCAGCGGGTCTTCCTTCTCTGAAACCTGGGAATACCACGGGCTTTTCCCCCTTTCGGATTTTCCCTTCGTTACGTGGTATAGTTGGGTGATCTTCATCTTTGGTTGTTTGGTTGCTTTGATATGCTGGCTTCTGGCAAGCACCATGGTGGCAAAGGTGACCTACGAACAGCTCAAAGGGGACGATTTCTATTCCTCCAAGGAGGCTTTCAGATTTTTAAAGAAACACTTTGGACCGGCTTTTCTGTCACCTCTTTCCATGTTAGCCTTCATTGCCTTTTTGATAATCTGTGGTATTGTCGTCGGGCTTCTGGGAAAGATACCCTATGTGGGGGAAATAGGTATCGGCATTTTCTATCTTATCCCCTTGTTCGCCGCCGCTTTGTGTTTGGCTTATGTTATTTTTATGTTTTTCGTCTCCTTGCTTTTAGCTCCTGCCGTAGTGGCTACTCTGAAGGAGGATACCTTTGAAACCATCGTTCAGATTTTCTCCACCGTATGGAACCAAGCCTGGCGGTATTTTGTTTACACCGGGCTTGTGGGGGTGATGTCCAAGCTGGGGATTTTCATCTTCGGCTATTTCTCATTCCGAGCCGTCCAGTTCATACATCTCTCCTGCGGGGTTTTCATGAAAGACAAGCTGGCTGACATCACTGAAGAAGCCCTGTCCTATATCACCATACCCCAGCATTTTCTGGACTACTTCTCCAACATCTTTGCCGGTATAAACTTCCGATTTCATCTTCCGGAGATCGGACCCGGTATTTATCTTAACTGGTCTGGCCAAATCTCTGCCTTTTTGATTGCCATCTCTTTGATATTCGTCATCTTCATGGTTCTCTCCTACGGTCTGGCAATAATAAGCACAGGACAGACCCTCACATACATCATCCTGCGAAAGAAAAAGGATGATGAGAATCTTTTGGAAAGGAAAACCGAGACCGAGGGGGAAGAGGAAAGAAAAGAGGCCGAGGAGAAGGAGGAGGAAAAAAAAGAAGGCGAAGCAGTCGAGGCTGAAGAAAAGCCTTCAGAAGAAAAATCTCCGGATCAATCAGAGGAAAAAAGCGAAGGAAATTAGCTGAAATAATTCAGTGCCTGTCTTAGGTTGGTTCGGGGTGCCCCCCCAGACCAATAGTGTTGCGTTAAAAAG
>Ga0315544_1001196_pt1 | contig 20880 bp, 19 predicted proteins | sample SalMarSW160130MG_2_FD_202543 | JGI IMG/M metagenome (GOLD analysis project Ga0315544, IMG submission 202543) | Salt marsh sediment microbial communities from the Plum Island Ecosystem LTER, Massachusetts, United States - Salt Marsh Sediment SW1601-130 ... | reverse complement strand
GTCGTAGAAGGCGGGGTCGTGGGGCATGCCTATCTTCTCGTAGTCGGTGTAGCCGTTGATATAGTCCAAGGCCTGCTGGTAGTTCATTGGGGCTAATTATATCACTGCGGCTAAAGGGGCAACAATGACTCTTGACCTGAATGCCCTTGATTGCTATTATCAACAGGGGGGGAAGCGGTGAATTTCAACGAGAAGCTGAAGACCGCCATGAAGATGAACCAGAGCCTGCTCTGCATCGGGCTCGACCCCGACCCGGAGCTGATGCGGGAGGGGATGGCCGTCTCCAAATTCAACAGGAAGATTATCGAGGCTACCGCCGACCTGGTCTGCGCCTACAAGCTCAACCTCGCCTTCTACGAAGCATTGGACAAGGGGATGGAGAGCCTGAAGCGCACCATCAAGGCCATACCCAAGAACATCCCCATCATCGGCGATTGCAAGCGGGGCGATATCGGCAACACCGCCAAGGCCTACGCCAAGGCCATGTTCAACGTGCACGGCTTCGACGCCGTTACCGTAAGCCCCTACATGGGCTTTGACTCCATCGAGCCCTTTATCGAATACTGGGAGAAGGGGGTCTTTATACTCTGCCGCACCTCGAACCCCGGCGCCGCCGACTTCCAGAGCCTGCCCTTCGACCTAGACGGCAAGCAGGTGCCCCTCTTCGAGATTGTCGCCCTCAAGGCCGAGCAGTGGAACAAGAAGGGCAAGGGGCACAACATCGGGCTGGTGGTGGGCGCCACCCAACCCGAAGAGCTGAAGCTGATAAGGCACAACCACCCCAAGATGCTGCTTTTGATACCCGGCATCGGCGCCCAGGGTGGGGATTTGACCCTGGCCGTCCAGAACGGGGTCGATAGCTGGGGAGGGGGGGCGATTTTCACCTCGTCGCGGCAGATTATCTACGCCTCCAAGCGGCGGGACTTCGCCCAGGCCGCCCGCCAGGTCGCCCTGTCCATGAGGGACGAGATCAGGCACCTGGCCACCAAGCGGAAGAAATAAAGCGGCCACACCGGAGTTTCACATGGTTATGGAGATAAGGCTGGGCGATGTCGTCCGCCTCAAGAAGAAGCACCCCTGCGGCAGCGACCAGTGGCGGGTGGTGAGGCTGGGGGCGGATATCGGTATTAAGTGCCTGGGCTGCCAGCGCCGCGTACTGCTGGAACGGCCCGTCTTCGAGCGGCGGGTTAAAGAATTTATCTCCAGGGGCGAAGAAAAATAATCTGAGCACAAAGGAGCGAAAAATGAGGATGCGTTTTCTGGGCAATACGGGTGTCAAGGTCTCCGAGCTGTGTTTGGGGACGATGACCTTCGGGGGGCGGAGCTTCTTTAAGTACGTCGGGCAACTGGGGCAGAAGGAAGCCACTACCCTGGTGGATATGTCGCTGTATGCGGGGGTAAACTTCTTCGACACCGCCGACGTCTATTCCGAGGGGCTTTCCGAGGAACTTCTGGGAAAGGCGCTGGGCAAACGAAGAAAGGACATTATCCTGGCCACTAAGGTGCGCGGCAAGATGGGCCCTGGCCCCAACGACGTCGGGCTCTCCCGCCACCACATCATCGAGGCCTGTAACGCCAGCCTGAAGCGGCTGGGCACGGACTATATCGACCTCTATCAGGTGCACAACTTCGACCCCGACACACCGCTGGAGGAGACGATGCGCGCCTTGGACGACCTGGTGCGACAGGGAAAGGTGCGCTACATCGGCTGTTCTAATTATTCGGGCTGGCAGCTGATGAAGGCGCTGGCCATCTCCGATAAGCGCGGCTGGGAGAGGTTCGTCACGCTGCAGGCCCTTTATTCGCTGCTGGCGCGCGACCTGGAAAACGAGATGGTGCCGCTCTGCCTGGACCAGGGGCTGGGCATACTGGTCTGGAGCCCTTTGCTCGGCGGTTTCTTAAGCGGCAAATACCGGCGGGGCAAGCCCCAGCCCAAGGGCACGCGCCTGAGCGCGCCGCAGCCGAGATTCCTGCAAGTCGACGAGGAAAAGGGGTTCGACATCGTCGAGGAGCTGGACAAAATCGCCAAAGAGCATAAAGCCACCGTGGCCCAGGCAGCACTCAACTACCTGCTGGCCAAGGAGGGGATATCCTCGGTCATCATCGGCGCGCGCACGCCCGAGCAGCTGGCCGACAACCTGAAGACGACCGGCTGGGAAATGAGCGCCGAAGAGGTGGACCGGCTCGACGAAATGAGCCAGCCCGTGCCTGTCTACCCCTACTGGATGCAGAAAATGCCGCCGCCGCCCGACGAACCCGAAGACTAGGCCGATATTCCGGCGCTCGATTTAGCTGGTATAATAAAGGCGTATGCCGCGCCGCATTATGCATATCGACCTCGACGCCTTCTTCGTTTCCGTGGAGCAGGTGGCCGACCCTAAGCTTAAGGGCAAGCCCGTCGTCGTCGGGGGCAGACCAAAGGAGCGGGGGGTGGTCGCCGCCGCCTCTTACGAAGCGCGGGCCTTTGGATTACATTCGGGCATGCCCCTGGTTACCGCCAGCCGACTCTGCCCGCAGGCGATATTTATCCAGGGGAGCTTCCCCAAATACCGCCAAGCCTCAGCCAAGTTCATGGCTATCTTAGCCGACTTTTCCCCCTATCTGGAGCCGATGGGGCTCGACGAGGCCTATCTGGACGCCACCGGCTTCGAGTCCATCCACGGCTCAATAAAGAAGATGGCGCTCAAGATAAAGCAGCGGGTCAAAAAGGAGCTGGGCATCAACGCCTCCATCGGCATCGCCAGCGGCAAGGTAGTGGCCAAGGTTGCCTCCGAGATGAGTAAGCCCGACGGGCTTTTGGAGGTGGGAGAAGGGGAGGAGGCTAAATTCCTAGCGCCGCTGCCTATTGCCAGGCTGCCGGGAATAGGCAAAAAAACAGAGCCCAAATTAAAGAGCCTAGGAATAGACACCATAGGCAAACTATCCACCATGCCCCTAAAAGCCTTAAAAAGCCATTTTGGTGCGTCTGGTGAGGTTCTACAGCGCTTCGCCCGCGGCATTGATGAGCGGGAGGTTGAGCCACCGGCGGCGGCCAAGTCGACCAGCCGTGAGACTACCTTCAGCCAAGATATTAAAGACCCCAAAGTGCTGGAATCGACGCTGCGCTATCTGGGGGAGAGGGTGGGCGCCGATTTACGCGGAAAAGGTAAGCGGGCGCGCTGCGTAACACTGAAGCTGAGATATGGCGACTTTAGCACCATCACCCGCCGAAAAACCTTGAGCCAGAGCACGGACAGCGACCAGACCATATTCGAGACGGGACTGAGGCTGTTAAAACGGGCGCTTAGCGGGGAGAGCCAGGCGGTGCGCCTCATCGGCATCGGGGTAGCCGAGCTGGTGGAGGCGGGGCGGCAGCTGGATATGATGGATAGTTCAGTCCAGCGGCAGGAGCAGTTGAATAAGGCCATCGACCGCATCCGCAAGAAGTACGGCTTTACCGCCATCCAGACGGGGCGGACATTGAAGCTTAAAGAGATTTTCCCGGAAAACGACGGGGGCTACACACTACAGACGCCGAGCCTGTCGCGGTGAAGAATTGACAGCCACCTTCCCTCTAATATATGCTCAACCTTAACGCATCCTTAACCACGACCCCTTTTTGCCTAGAAACGGACGCGTGGGCGTGAGCACCGAAGCGGAAAGATACCCCAAATACCGCTGGGTTATCCTGGGTATAGCCTGGCTAATGCTACTCTGTCTCTACTGGTCCTGGTTCCTGATACCCTCACTGGCCTCACGCCTCTCCCCCGACCTGGGCTTAAGCCACATGCAGTACACCCTGATATTCACCGCGCCCGTCCTGATGGGCATCTGGAGTGCCATCACCGCTGGGGCGGCCGCCGACCGCTTCGGCATCAGGCGGGTGGTGGCCATAGCCGTGTTTCTGGGCGGGGCGGGGGGTCTGGCCCGTGCCTTCGCCCCCAGCTTCGAGGTCATGTTTATCCTGACGTGCCTGATAGGCATGGCCATCTACGGTTCGATGCCCAACCTGCCCAAGCTGGTAGCTATCTGGTTCCCGCCCAAGCAGGCCGGGTTTGCCGCCGGCATCTACACGATGTCTATCGGCATCGGCCTGAGCCTGGGGCTGTTTACCGCTCCCCTTTTCCCGGACTGGCAGACGGCCTTTACGGCTGTCGGCATAGTCACGCTGGTAACCGCCTGCCTTTGGGCCCTGCTGGCCCGCAACGCCCCCAGGGGAATCGAGATAAAGATGCCGCCCATGATTTCGGGCATCAAGAGGGGGCTGCGCAGCCGCAACATTCTGTTGATATGCGTGGTCTATTTCCTCTTCATGGGGACGTTCACCGCTTTTTCGGGGAACTTTCCCGAAGCGCTGGAGCTGATTCATAATATCAGCCCGGCTACGGCGGGGGCCATCACGGCGCTGCTTACCGGTGGCGGGGTTGTGGGCAACCTGCTGATTCCCGCCCTCTCCGACCGGCTGGGCTTGAGGAAGCCCTTTATCTACGCCGCGGCCATTACCATTCCGGTATGCTTATTCACCGCCTGGCAGCTCGCCCCTAGCGCGGCGACCTGGGTGCTGGTCTTCCTGGGCGGTATCGGCGTGGGCTGCCTGCCGCCGATAGTTTTGACGTTGCCGCTGGAACTGCCCGAAATAGGCCACGAGCACGTGGGCGGCGCCACCGGAATTATGATATCGGCGCTGTGCATAGGGGGCGTTATCCTGCCGCTCTTTGTCATCTCGCCCATCATGGCCGCGGCCACAGAACAGGCCTACACCACTGGCTTCCTGGTGGCCATGCTCCTTGTCGCCACCGCCATAATACCCACGCTCTTCCTCATGGAGACGGGGCGGAGGGCTATACGCTGAACACGCCTATTTTGTCGAGGTAGGGGCAGGATTAATCAAGTCTTTTTAAGCGCTCTATAGGCGAAGACCACGATGGTTGCTTGAAAGATAAGCCAGACCGAGGGCCCCATCAGTGTCTGCTGAAAGTCGGGGGGAGTCGAAACCAATAGATTAACCACGGTAACTAATGATAAGACGAAGGTTAACGCCCCCAGAATCATAGCCGCCCAGAAACCCCACCGGTACTCCCGGGCGCATATCGGAATCAGAACCAAGGCGGCGATGGTCATTACGGTATGACGATAACCGGCCAGGGTTACGATATGGCTTAAATCATTGAAAGGCTCAAAGGAGAAATCCATGTCCAGCCCCATGAAAATCCACCAGACACTGAGCACCAGACCGATGATGACGCCTAAAGTGTTGTTCGAAATTCTCCGAGTCTTAGCCATTTATCCCCCTACCCCAATAACCTCTTCTCTCCCTTTATTTTCTGGATCTCGGTGATGTCCTGGCTGACCTCAACGATGCCGAGGTAGTTGCCCGCCTTATCTTTGACCGGGAAATAGCGGATATAGACCTTCTGCCCCTTAAGGTCAATCCAGAACTCGGCGAACTTTCGCTTGCCCGATTTCAGGTCGGCGACGACCTCGTTTACCTTATCGATACTCTGCTTGGGGTGGCAGTTTTGCACCTTAAGGCCGATTATGGCCGGCGTGCGGCGGAAGATACGGTCGTCGTGGCGGCTGTAGTAGCGGACGGTATCGTCTTTATCGACGAAGGTTATATCTACGGGCAGGGCGTCAAAGATAGCTTCGATGATTTCTGTGGAAAGTTTCTCCAGCATAACTCACCCCCTATTTTCGTTAAACTAATTATACACTGTTCTCATAAGGCAGAACTAGTGTTATAATACTAAAAACTGTTTTTGGGGAGGGCAACTTTAGATGGGGGAACAGTTTATGGATAAGGGGCTCTGGATATTAGTCGCCGCGGCTGTCGGCGCTGTCCTCTTCTTCCTCTTATGGCGCTGGTCGTCCTGGATTGTGAGAAAGCTGGCGCCCGACCAGCTGGAAGAGCAAAGGGACAGGGTGAGAAGGGCGGTCAGACTGGTCATCGCCATTATCGGCGGTATTATTCTAGCCCTCGGTGTAGCCGCCGTGGCTGTCACCTTCTACGACGTGGACCTGGGCCCGACCTTTTCGGCAATAGGCGATTGGTTCCTGGAGCACGGCATCCGCATCTTTGCTATCCTATTGGTGGGTTGGTTTATTTATAAAATAATCGGCATGATAATGCCGATTTTCATCAGGCGCTACGTCACCCAGAAAAGCAAGAAGCGCACCAAGGGGTACATACGGCAGCGGTCAAAGACGCTGGGCCGGGTCGTAACCCAGGCCTTAGGCCTATTTCTACTCACCGTTGCCTTCTTCATGATTCTCTCCGAGCTGGAAGTGGATATTACCCCACTGCTGGCCGGCGCCGGCGTGGCCGGCATCGCCATCGGTTTCGCCGCCCAGAACTCAATACGGGACTTCATCGGCGGCTTCGTGATTATGCTTGAAGACCACTATAACATCGGCGATGTGGTCAAGGTCGCCGATATAACTGGCGAGGTGGAGGAGCTCGGGCTGCGGCGAACGGTGCTCAGGGACCTTAAGGGGATTTTGCACGTTGTTCCCAACGGCGAAATCAGGGTCTCTTCTAACTACACCCGCTCGATTTCCCGGGCCTTCTTAGAGGTCGGCGTCGCCTATAAAGAAGACCTCGACCATGTAATGGACCTGGTTAAGAGAACCTGGGAGGAACTGGCTGAAGACCCCGAGTGGAAAGATAAAATAATCTCGGAGACGCCCTGGATGCTGCGCGTGGAGGAATTCGGCGACTCGGGCATTATCATCCGAGCCATCGGCGACACCCGGCCCATGCAGCAGTGGGCTGTCTTGGGCGAACTGAGGCGGAGAATAAAGATAGTCTTCGACAACGAAGGTGTTGAAATCCCCTGGCCGCACATCAAGCTCTATATGGGTGAGGAAAAGAAGGCGGAGCCGCCCCAGCCAATCAAACCCCCCAAGCCAAGCCGACCCCGCCCACGCCCCAAGACCCCCCGGACGGGCCGAGCCGGCGAAGGGGCCGGAGGCGGCGAAGGTGTTGGAGGTGGGGGTTACTAAGGGTTAGTTCCTATTTAGCGCAGGTTTTTCGTCCCCCAACAGCCCACACCACCTTGTTATGCGCAGGTCGTATTTTCCCACCCAATGCCCACCCTATAAGGGTGGTGCCCCTTTTATATCCCCCTGTAGGGTTATTCCTCCTCCGTTTTTGGGGTGTTGAAGAGGGGCTATGCCCCTCTTTACCTTAAAGGGTGGCGGGCGGGAATAGATAAAATCGGGGTGGGGAGCTAAGAAGGGAAATCCCCCTTGTCTTCCCTCAAACTAAAAGCTATAATGGACGCTATCTAAAAGGAGCAAGCCAAATGCCTCCATATGCTTATATAAATAAAAAGTTCGTCCCCCTGGCCGAAGCCAAGATAGGGGTGATGACCAACTTCCTGCACTACGGCACCGCCGTCTTCGAGGGCATCCGGGGCAACTGGAACCCCGAGCAGAAGCAAATTTATATCTTCCGCCTCAGGGAACACTACCAGCGGCTGGAGAACGGCGCCAGTGTCCTCAAGATGGAGCTGCCCCACACTATCGACGAACTCTGCCAGCTAACGGTCAAGCTGGTGGAGATGTGCCGCTTTGAGGAGGATGTCTATATCCGCCCGCTGGCCTACAAGAGCTCGGAATCTCTGGGGGTGCGCCTGCATAACCTGGAGAGCGATTTCCTGGTCTTCGCCTTTCCCTGGGGGCCCTACCTGGATATGGATAAGGTCAGGTGCGGCATTTCTTCCTGGCGGCGCCCCGACTATAACGTTATCCCGCCCAGCGCCAAGATTTGCGGGCTCTACGTCAATAACGCCTTTGCCCGAACCGAGGTCAACGAGAAGGGCTTTGACGAAGCCATCATGCTCACCCCGGACGGGCATGTCTCCGAGGGCAGCGGCGAGAACCTCTTCCTGGTGACCCAGGGCAAAATGGTCACGCCGGCTATAGACAACCACATCCTCAAAGGTATTACCCGCGATACGGCCATAAAGCTGGTTAAAGACGAAATGGGTATAGAGACTACCGAGCGGCCCATCGAGCTTGACGAGCTCTTTAGCGCCGAGGAGTGCTTCCTCACCGGCACCGCCGCCCACATCACCCCCGTAGCCGAGATAGACGGCCGTAAGATAGGCGATGGCGAAATCGGGGAAGTGACCAAAAAGCTGCAAAAGCTCTACGCCGGGGTGATAAGAGGCAATAATCCCAAATACCTTGACTGGTGCACGCCGGTTTATAAGCAGTGAACTACTGCTTGGTCACGCCCCTCTTGGGGGCAACCTCCCCCCGCAGCGACTTGAGCAGGCAGATTACCTGGCAGCTTTCTTCCAGCGTGGTGGTGTAGTTGTGGGCTTCTTCCAGGAGCTGGCCGATGGCGAAGGTGCCGTGGCCGTGGACCATAACCACCCGGCCTGACTTAAGCGCCTGAGCGATTTCTTCCCCCAGGCACCCCGGCTTGACCTTCATCTTCCAGCCCAGCACGGGCACCTTTTCCATTATGGACTGGCCCTCGGTATCGATGGGGACAATCTCTTTTTCGGTGAGCGAGAGGGCAACGGCGTGGGGGGGATGGGCGTGAACGATAGCCTGTGCCTGAGTTTGCCGGTAGATGGCGCGGTGGACGGGCAGTTCCACCGAGGCCAGCGGGGTGTTGCGGTCGTTTTTGTTTAAGCCCGTTTCGATGAGGTCGTTTTCATCAAGACAGCCCAGCCGGCTACCGCGGCGGGTAATAATAATGCGCTCCCCCAGCCTGAGGCTCAGGTTTCCGCTGTGGGAGGAGACCAAACCCTTGGTGAAGAGGTCATGGCCCACCGTCTGGAACTGAGATAGAATCATGCTTCCCCTCTAATTTGTCTCCGAGAGCATAAACCTCTTTAGCCCTCTGAGTCAAGTTTTTCCGGGGGTTCTTCTTTTTCCGCTTTCGCTGTCTTGGCTTTGGTCGCCTTGGCCTTTGGCTTGGCTTCAGCTTTAGCCGCTTTCGGTTTAGCCTTGGCCGCCTTCGGTTTTGCCTTGGTTTCTGCCTTGGCCTTGGCCTTAGGCTTCGCCTTGGCTTTAGGCTTGGGTTTGGCTGCTTTAGCCTTGGGCTTGGCCGGGAGCGGTGCCGGCGCCTGTGCCTGGAGCTGGTTGAACTTCTTCATCAGGCGCGACTTGCGGCGGGCGGCATTATTGGGGTGAATAACCCCCTTCTCGGCGGCTTTGTCCAGAGAGGTGATAGCCACCGCCACCGCTTCCTGGGCGGCCGTCGTGTCGCCCAGGAAAATAAGCCTCTCCGCCTTGGTGATGTTGGTCTTGCACATGGTGCGCACCGACTTGTTGCGTAGCCGCTTTCTTTCCGTTACCCGTACCCTTTTTTCCGCTGATTTGATGTTCGGCAATCTCTTCCTCCTTGGTCTAGGGTTTTGGCTTGGTGGTGGCTTCGTCGCCAATGCGGGAAACGCCGATTACCCCTCGAATACCGTCTATTTTAGCCATGAGCCGACTTAACTGGGCCAGGTCCTTGGCCTGCAGGGTGAAGTTTTCCGTCACCTTGTTGTCGTCCTGAGGGGTCGAGGTCATGGTGGTAATGTTTAACCCCTCCTCGGCCACGATGGTGGTTATGTCCCGGATGAGCCCCACCCGGTCCCAGGCCTCGACCAGGATGTTGACCGGGAAGAGGGAATCGGTCGGCTCCCAATCAACGGCGACGAGCCGTTCCTTCTCATCCTCGTGGACTACATTGTAGCAGTCTTTGCGGTGAATAGTCACCCCCCGGCTGCGGGTGACGTAGCCGATAATGCTGTCGCCGGGCACGGGATGGCAGCAGCGGGCAAGATGGGTGACCAGATTGCCCACCCCCAGCACCCGTACCGCCGACTGGGGGGGCTTGGGCGGGGCGGCTTCCGGCTTGGCCGGGGGGGGTTGGGCGGCGGATAGTTTTACGGCGATCTGGTGGGTGGAAACGCCGCCGTAGCCGATAGCCGCCAGGAAGTCGTCGAGGCTATCGTAGCTGAACATCCTGGCCAGCTCTTCGCGCTCGGTGGGCCTAATCCCTAAGTGGCGCATCTCCTTATCCAGGAGCTCCCGGCCCCGCTCGATGTTATCCGCCCGCTCCTGGCGGCTGAACCACTGGCGCATCTTGGTGCGGGCGTGGGAGGTCTTGGTATAGTTGAGGTGGGGGTTGAGCCAGTCGCGGCTGGGGCCTTTGTCACCCTTGGCAGCGACAATCTCGACGACATCGCCGTTATTGAGCTGGTAGTTGAGGGGCACCAGCTTGCCGTTGACCTTAGCCCCGGTGCAGCGGTTGCCCAGCTCGGTGTGGACGCGGTAGGCGAAGTCGAGGGGGGTTCCCCCTTTGGGCAGGTCTATTATCTCCCCCTTGGGGGTGTAGACGAAGACCTGGTCGATGAAGATATCGGTCTTGACCGATTCCAGAAACTCCTCGGCGCCGGCTAGCTCGCGGTGCCAGTCGATAAGCTGGCGCAGCCAGGATATTTTCTCCTCGAAGTGGAGGTCTTTTTCCTCGCCCTCTTTATAGCGCCAGTGGGCGGCCACGCCGTATTCAGCGATATAGTGCATCTCGCGGGTGCGAATCTGCACCTCCAGGGGCACATTACCCAGAGAAATCACCGACGTATGTAAAGCCTGGTAGCCGTTGGGCTTGGGGTTGGCGATGAAGTCGTCGAACTGACCGGAGAGGGGGCGCCAGAGGCTGTGGATGACGCCGAGGACGTTGTAACAATCGGCTACCGTGCCCACCAGTATGCGCAGGGCGAGCAGGTCGTAGATATCGTCGAAGTCCTTGCCCAGCACTTCGTACCTCTTCATTTTCTGGTAGATGCTGTAGATATGCTTGGGGCGGCCCGATATCTCGGCACGCAGGCCCACCTTCTTCAGCTCTTTTTCCAGAATCTTGATGATGCGGGCGATGTATTCCTCGCGCTGGCCGCGGCGGGCGGCAATCAGGTTAGCCACCTTACGGTAGTTTTCCGGCTCCAGGTAACGGAAGGACAGGTCTTCCAGGTTCCACTTGAGTCCCCATATCCCCAGGCGGTGGGCGAGGGGAGTATAGATTTCCAGTGTTTCCTGGGCGATGCTGCGCTGCATCTCCGGCGTCAGAGCCTTGAGGGTGCGCATATTGTGCAGGCGGTCGGCCAGCTTGATAAAGACCACCCGCAGGTCTTCGGCCATGGCCACCAGCATTTTTCTCAGGCTTTCGGCATGGGAGGCCCGGTCGGCGGTACGGGGGGCATGCAGGGAGAGCTTGCCCAGCTTGGTGGTGCCGTCCACCAGCTTGGCCACCTCGGGGCCGAACCTGGCTTCAATCTCGGAGATGGGTATGTCGCAGTTTTCGGGGACGTCGTGGAGCAGTGCCGCCGCCAGCGTGCTGGCGTCGAATTGCTGCTCGGCCAGGATGAACGCCACCTGCAGCGGGTGCTCAATATAGGCGTCGCCCGACTTGCGCACCTGCCCTTGGTGCGCCTCGGCGGCGAAGGCATAGGCGTCCTCCACCAGTGACAGCTTCTCCGGCGGTAGGTACTTTTTAGCCTTCTCTAAAAGCTCGGCCAGACTCATGGTTAAAGTATAGCGCAAGGGGACTAAGGGTGCAAAAAAGAGGGGGAGTCCCACGTTCTGCTGTCACCCTGAGCTTTAGCGAAGGGTCTCTTGAGATTCTTCGGTCGCTACGCTTCCTCAGAATGACAGTGGACTCCAAGACGTAAATTTTAAGTCCCACCCACCCTATATGGGTTAGACCCCTATAAACCTCTTGTTTTGGGGATTAAACCCCACCCCAGTTTTATATCTATTCCCACCCACCACCCTTTTAAGGTAAAGAGGGGCTACGCCCCTCTTAAACACCTCCAGAGGGACACTAGTCTGCTTATTTTGGGGGGATTTTAAGGGGGCGAATTCGGGGTCCCCGCAAAAACAAAGTTTTTGTGGGGTAAAAGCCCCCTTTAAAAGACATTTGTGGGCGGGCTGGTGTGGGAAAACAAGCTGGGGGTGGGGCACAACCTTACAGGAGGATTTAAAAGGGGCACCACCCTTATAGGGTGGGTATTGGGTGGGAAGAAAGACCTCTCTTTACAACCCCAATTTAATACTGTATTCTAGCTCTTGAGAAAATGTTGTACCAGGCACCGCGCGGGACCTCGGACATCCTGCCCCAGGAGCAGGCCTACTGGCGCTTCATCGAGCAGAGGGTGGACAGAAGCGCCCAGCTCTACGGCTATGAGCGCATCGACACCCCCGCCTTCGAGGATACCAAGCTCTTTGCCCGCAGCGTGGGTGAGGACACCGACATCGTCACCAAGGAGATGTACACCTTCCAGGACCGGGGGAGCAGCTCGCTGACCTTAAGACCCGAAGGCACGGCCTCGGTCTGCCGCGCCTACCTGGAGCACGGCATGCACAACCAGCCCCAGCCGGTGAAGCTTTATTATATCGCCTCCATCTTTAGATACGAGAGGCCGCAGGCGGGGCGTTTCCGCCAGCACTACCAGTTCGGCTACGAGGCTATCGGCGACGGCGACCCCGCCCTCGACGGCGAGGTCATTGATATGGCCTGGCGGTTTTTCGCCGACATGAAACTAAGCAAGCTGACGCTGGAGCTGAACAGCATCGGCTGTAAAAACTGCCGCCCCGGCTATGTGGACAAACTAAAGAGCTACTACGTGGGTCATGCCCTGGAGCTCTGCCCCGAATGCCAGACGAGGCTAAAGCGAAACCCGCTGCGCCTGCTCGACTGCAAGCAAACGGGCTGCCAGAAGGTGGCCGCCGCCGCCCCCAGGAGCGTTGACTACCTCTGCAATGAGTGCGCCGGGCACTTCCGGCAGCTTACGAGATACCTGGAGTTGCTTAAGCTGCCATATAACGTCAATCACCGCCTGGTGCGGGGGCTGGACTATTACACGCGGACGGTCTTCGAGATTCAACCCGAAGACGGCGGCGCCCAGAGCACGCTGGCCGGCGGGGGTCGCTACGACGACCTCATCGAGGAGCTGGGGGGCAAGCCGACGCCGGCTATCGGATTCGCCGCCGGCATGGAAAGGCTTATCCTTAACCTCAAGGAGCAGAAGGTTAGCATTCCCCCCCTACCCAAGCCCAATGTTTTTATCGCTTCCTTAGGCGATGAAGCCAAAGACACCGCAACCAAGCTGGCCGCGAACTTAAGGGGGGTGGGGGTGGGGGTAATCCTAGCTATGGGGGAGAAGAGCCTCAAGGCGCAACTGAGGCAGGCCAACAGCCTGGGCACACGCTACGCCGTCATTATCGGGGAGGAAGAGGTCAAGGCGGGGACGGTGATACTGCGGGATATGGCCAGCGCCGAGCAGAAGAGCGTGGAAATCAAAGAATTGCCCAAGCTGCTCAAATAGCCTTTTTAGCTTCACTTCACGACTGGATTGTGCTATAATATATACGTATGGCTGCCTTACAATCATCAGCAATCGCCTCTAGTTGGGTGGCCTCTTCTTCTTTAGGCCGCTGCCCGGCATCTTTCTTACCACCGATAGCGGAGTAAAAACGTCCATGACTAAGGATAAAGCACCAGCCAAGTCAAAAAAATCCAAAGCCAACGATTACCGGGCGGAGGACATCCAGGTCCTGGAGGGGCGGGAGGCGGTGCGCCGCCGCCCCGGGATGTACATCGGCAGCACCGACCAGCGCGGGCTGCACCACCTGGTCTATGAAATCACCTACAACAGCATCGACGAAGCCATGGCTGGCTTCTGCTCCAACATCTGGGTCACCCTCTGCCAGGACAATACTATAAGGGTGGAGGACAACGGGCGGGGCATCCCCGTGGACATTCACCCTTCGACCAAGCTCACCGCCCTAGAGACGGTAATGACCGTCCTCCACGCCGGCGCCAAGTTCGGCGGGCATACCTACACCGTTTCGGGGGGGCTGCACGGGGTGGGGGCATCGGTGGTCAACGCCCTCTCTTCCTGGCTTACCGCCAGCGTCCGCCGCGACGGCAAGCAGTACCAGCAGGAATACAAGCAGGGCATACCCAGCGGCCAGGTGGAGGCGGTGGGTAAAGCCAGCGATACCGGCACCACCATCACCTTCCTTCCCGACAAGGCCATCTTCGGCGAGGCCAAGTGTGATTTCAACACCGTCAGCGAGCACCTGCGCGAGCTGGCTTATTTAAATAAGGGTCTGGAGATATGCATCCGCGACGAGAGGAGTGACGAGGAAAAGACCTTCTACTTCGAGGGGGGCATCACCGGCTTTGTCCGCCACCTCAACCGCAACCGGGTGGTGCGCCACCGCAAGCCTATATATATCTCCAGCACCGTCAACGGCACCATCGTCGAGGCCGCCCTGCAGTACAACGATGGCTTCTCCGAGTCTTCTTTCAGCTTCGCCAACTGCGTCAATACCGTCGACGGGGGCACGCACCTTACCGGCTTCCGCTCGGCGCTGACCCGGGTTCTTAACGACTACGCCCGCAAGAACAAGATGCTAAAAGAGGATGAGGCCAACCTCATCGGCGAGGACGTCAGGGAAGGGCTGACAGCTATTATCAGCGTCAAGCTGGCCGAGCCCCAGTTCGAGGGGCAGACCAAGGGCAAGCTGGGCAATCCCGACGTAAAGAGCCACGTGGAGAGCGCCGTGGGCGAGGGCTTGGCCCTGCACCTGGAAGAGCACCCCGACGACGCCAAGAGAATCATCGAGAAGTGCCTGCTCGCCGCCAAGGGCAGAGAAGCCGCCCGCAAGGCACGTGACCTCATCGTCAAGCGGGGCAGCCTGGAGACAGCCACCCTGCCCGGTAAGCTGGCCGACTGCTCGGAGAAGGAGCCAGCCCACTGCGAGCTCTATATCGTGGAGGGGCCCTCGGCGGGGGGCTCGGCTAAAGAGGGACGCAACCGCCGCTTCCAGGCCATTCTGCCGCTAAGGGGTAAAATCCTCAACGTGGAGAAGGCGCCCCCGGACAAGATGCTCTCCCACGAAGAAATCAGGGCCATCATCACGGCGCTGGGGGCGGGTATCGACGACGAGTTCGACCCGTCCAAGCTGCGCTACCACCGCATTATCCTGATGACGGACGCCGATGTTGACGGCTCCCACATCCGCACCCTGCTGCTCACCTTCTTCTTCCGCCATATGGCCGAGCTCATCAACAACGGACATTTATATATCGCCCAGCCGCCCCTCTACCGCATCAAGTCGGGCAAGCTCCACCAGTGGGTCTATTCCGACCCTGAGAAGGAAGCGGTCCTAACCCAGCTCAAAGACAAGAGGGTGGAGGTCCAGCGTTATAAGGGCCTGGGCGAGATGACCGCCGAGCAGCTCTGGGACACCACCATGAACCCCGAGACCCGAACCCTGCTGCAGGTAGAGGTGGAGGACGCGGCCAAGGCCGACCGCATCTTCCACGTGCTGATGGGGGACGAGGTGCCGCCGCGCAAGGCCTTCATCCAGGCGCACGCCAAGAGCGTCAAGAACTTGGATATTTAGGCCTCCTTATACAACCCGTGCTCTTTGATGTACCTCTCCACCGCTTTAGGAACAAACTCGCTGATGGACTTACCCTCCGCCGCCCGCCGCCTTATTTCCGAGGCGTTGATGTCTATGCGTGGCCTATCGAAGAGAATGACCTTCTGCGAAATGCCGGGCAGCTCTTTTTCCAGGGCGGGGAGGTCGGGATAGGGAAAATCAACGCGGGGGACGGCCACTAAACGACACATCTCAATCAACCGCTGAGGCTGGTACCACTTGGGGAGCTGCATCAAATTATCCCAGCCCAGGATAAAGAATATCTCGTCACCGGTGCTAAGCTGGGAGTGGAGCTGCTCAATAGTATCGACGCTGTAGCTGGGGCCGCTGCGCTCTATCTCCATAGTGGAGAGCTTGAAGCGGGGGTTGCCGCTAATCCCCAAGCGCACCATCTCCAGCCGGTGCGGGACGGGCGAGATGGCGTTGTTGAGCTTGAGCCAGGGCTGGCCCGCGGGTATAAACAGTATCCGGGGCAGGTCTAACCTGGCGATGGCTTCCTCAGCCACCCTGATGTGTCCGATATGGAGGGGGTCGAAGGTGCCCCCCAGTACCCCGATATTCATTATGCCGTCCCTTTCTATATGACTAACGCCTGGGTTTAGGCCGAAATACCTTCTTTCTCTTTGCCGGCTCCGGCTTGGGCGCCGACTGGACCATCTTGGCTGTCGCCGCCATTAGCTCGGGGATGCCCTGGCCACTTAACGCCGAGACGAAAAAGGCATCGGTGCCGATAGCCCTAAAGCTCTCCTCCAGTTCCTCACGTCTAGCCTTGACCTGGGGCAAGTCGAGCTTGTTGACCGCCACCAGCTGCGGCTTCCGGGCCAGCGCCGAGTCGAAGAGGCTGAGCTCGGTGTTTACCTGGGCCATGTCCTCTGCCGGCGAGGGCGAGCCGCCGTCGAGCAGGTGGATGAGCACCCGCGTGCGCATAATGTGGCGCAGGAAGTCATGTCCTAATCCCTTGCCCAGGTGGGCGCCGGCAATCAGCCCGGGAATCTCGGCCAGGGCGAAGCTCTGCCCACCGAGCTCGACCATCCCCAGCACCGGTTCCAGCGTGGTGAAGGGGTAGCTGGCAATCCTGGGCTTGGCCGCCGAGACCGCCGCCAGCAGCGTCGACTTGCCCACATTAGGATAGCCGATAACGCCGACATCAGCAATAAGCTTGAGCTCTAGAATCAATGAGTGCTCTTCACCCTCCGTCCCCTCCTCGGCGGTCTGGGGCGCCTGGTTGGTCGAGGTGGCGAAGCGGGCGTTGCCCCGGCCACCCTTACCTCCCCTGGCCACAACCACCGACTGGCCGGGCTGATTCAGGTCGGCGATAGGACCATCGCCAATCTGCGACTTATGGCTGACCATGGTTCCCACGGGCACGGTCAGGGTCAGGCCCTCCCCCTTCTTACCGTGCTTGTCCTTGCCCCTTCCGTTTTTGCCGCTAGCCGCCTTAAATTGCCGTCGACGCTGGAAGGCCCTCAGGCTGGACGCCGACCGCTCGGCGACAATAATAACGTCACCGCCGTCGCCACCATCGCCGCCGTCGGGGCCACCGAAGGGAACAAACTTCTCGTGGCGGAAGCTGATAATGCCGTCACCGCCATCTCCGGCCTTAACTATTATCTCAGCGCGGTCAAACATGACCAGTCCTTAAAAACCTTATCAACATCTTAACCAGCTTATTAGAATTACCTTAAATTAAATATATATGGTTAATAACACTAATTATAATACCACTTAAAGCTGGTGGCTAGCCCAAAATATTGCCGCCAGCCAAAAAGGGGCAAAATCAGGGCTGGGTTCTATGGGAGCTTTCCCCCTGGCGGAGGCGAATATCCACAAGTGCTGTTTTATATAACACGAGGCCTGTTTATCATTGGTGGACGGGTGGTGGGGAGGCGGTTATTTCCTGGTGGAGAAACCCCGCTGGATGTCGGCAACCTGGCGCCTTAAGTAGGGGTCGTTATCTATTTCGGCGGCTATCTTCTGCACGGCGTGGGTAACCGTGGAGTGGTCGCGGTTGCCGAACTCCAGCCCGATCTGGGCCAGCGAGCAGCTGGTGCCCTCTTTAAGCAGGTACATGGCCAGCTGGCGGGCCAGGGCGGTGTTGCGGTCTCTCTTTCGCCCTTTGAGGTCTTCTGGTGATAGCTGGAAGCTCTGAGCCACGGCCTCTATCACCCTTTCCGGGGTGAGGGAGTTCTTGGGCCCCTTGCCGGCGATGTCCTCCAGCGCCCGGGCGGCCAGCTCCGGGGTGAGCAGTGCCCGGAAGAGTCGGGCGTAGGCGATGGCGCGGTGCAGGGAGCCCTCTAATTCTCTGATGTTCTGCCGGATGCGCCGGGCGAGGAACTCGAGCACCTCCCGGGGTACCTCGGTCTTTTCCTGCTCGGCCTTGGCTTGCAGGATGGCCAGGCGGGTGTCGAAGTCGGGGGGATTGATGTCGGCCACCAGCCCCCACTCGAAGCGGGAGCAGAGGCGGGCACCGAGGTAGGGCATGGACTTGGGGGAGCAGTCGCTGGTGATGACAATCTGGCGGTTGGCGTTGTGCAGCTCGTTGAAGGTGTGGAAAAAGCTCTCCTCGGTCTGCTCCTTGCCGCCGATGAACTGGATATCATCTATCAACAGGATATCAACCGTGCGGAACTTGCTGCGGAAGGCCTCGGTGCTCTTCTCCCTGATGGCGCTGACGAACTCGTTGGTGAACTGCTCGGCGCTGACGTAGAGGGCACGGAAGTTGTTGGCGCGGGCGGCGTGGTAGATGGCGTGCAGCAGGTGGGTCTTGCCCATCCCCACCCCGCCGTAGAGGAAGAGGGGGTTGTAACCGCGGCCGGGGTTTTCGGCGGCGCTCAAGGCGGCGGCGTAGGCCAGACGGTTGCTGTTGCTCACCACGAAGGAGTCGAAGGTATAGCGGGCCTTGCCCTTGGGTCGGGCGGTGGGGGCCGAGGCCGTGGTCTCCCGCGCCGAGGCTACCCGGAAGAGGACCTTGATGCCGAGGCGGGTAAGACCGATGAGGGTCTTTTCGATGAGGGAGCGCTGGTTCTGGTTGAGGTATTCGGCGACGAAGGCGTTGGGCACGCCGACGACGAACTGGTCGTCTTCGTAGCTTAGGCCGGTGGTCTTTTCCAGCCAGGTGCGGTAATATGAGCGTGTGACCTGGACCTGTAGTTCACCCAAAGCGGCTTCCCAGATTTCTTGAGCTGAACTGGCTCCCATACCGTTGCTTACCTCTCGTTACGTTTCGTCGCTTTAGGTTTTTATAGCAGACCGCAGTTGAGGGCAGTCGGGGAATAATGCGGTTTAGATAGAGGCAGAGGGAGGAAATTGGCGGCGTGCTATATAGAATAGCGGGTCGGGGTGGATGGTGGCAAACTTTTTAGGGGTGGTTGGGGGGGGGTTGGAGGGTAGGGTTTCCCTTCAAAGGTCTATAGAGCTTGTTCTTTCGCTTAAAATTGAGAGGATAGCCATAAATCGAGAACTTGTTGCTGAAAATGATTAGTGTTAAAATTCTAGCCCGTGGAGGCCTTAAGTTGAGAGTCGTTTTTATGGGCAGTCCCGGCTTCGCCGTCCCCTCCCTGGAATACCTTGTCGCCAGCGGCTACGAGCTGGCGGCGGTCTACACCCAGCCCGATAGAACAGGGAGGCGGGGGCGCCGCCTGACGGCCTCGCCGGTAAAGCAGGCAGCCTCGGCTCTGGGATTAGGGGTGGTACAGCCCAAGAGCCTTAAAGTCCCTGAGGCTGTTAGGCAGCTGGCCGATTTCAAGCCCGATGTTATCGTGGTGGCCGCCTTCGGGCAGCTTTTGCCTAAGGCGATCCTGGAGCTGCCACGGCTGGGCTGCCTTAACGTCCACCCCTCGCTTTTGCCCGAGTTCCGGGGGGCTGCGCCGGTGGCGGCGGCTATTTTAGTCGGCGATGAGTTCACTGGCGTCACTATTATGCTACTCGATGAGGGCATGGACAGCGGGCCCATTCTGGCGCGAGGGCAGATACCAATAGCCGATAGCGACACCACCGCCTCGCTGGGTGAAAAGCTGGCCATCGTCGGGGCGGGGCTTTTGGGGGAGGTGCTGGTGGGGTGGGCGAGAGGGGAGCTTAAACCCCGGCCCCAGGACGAGGCTAAGGCAAGCTACTGCCAGCCCATCGCTAAGGACGAGGGGGAAATCGACTGGAAACTATCGGCGCTAGAGATATGGCGGCGGGTGCGCGCCTTTTACCCCTGGCCGGGGAGCTACAGCCGCTGGCGGGGCAAGACGCTCAAGATAATCGAGGCAATGCCTTTAACGGCGCCGGCGAAGGCTAAAGTTGGGGAGGTGGTCGCTTTGGACTCCGGCGGCTTCGGTATCGGTAGCGGCGATGGAATATTAAATATCCTTAAGGTGCAATTAGAGGGGAAGCAGGTCTTATCCGCCGCCGATTTCCTGAGGGGACAGCGCGACTTTATCGGGGCGGTTCTGCCCTCGAGCTAGTAAGGAGGAAACCTTGTCCCAGCCCAAGGATCTAAAACGCTTCGAAGCCCTGGTCGAGATTATCGCTACCTTAAGAGCGCCCGGCGGCTGTCCCTGGGATAGAAAGCAGACCCACGCCTCGCTGCGGGGCAACCTGCTCTCGGAGTGCTACGAGGTGCTGGAGGCGCTGGACGAGGGCGATGCCGGGAAGCTGCGCGACGAGCTGGGCGACCTGTTAATGCAGATTGTCCTCCAGGCCCAGATTGCCACCGAAGCCGGCGAGTTCGAGCTGGGGGAGGTCATCGAAAACATCAGCCAGAAGCTCATCCACCGCCACCCCCACGTCTTCGGTTCTAAAAAGGTTAAGGACGCCGAGGAGGTGATGCATAACTGGGAGGAGCTCAAGAAGGAAGAGAGAGACGAGGGCGTTTCCATGCTGGAGAGCGTGCCCAAGGAGATGCCCGCCCTGGGCTACGCCCATGAGGTTCAGCGCCGGGCGGCCTGGGTCGGCTTCGACTGGGAGGACATTAACGGCATCATCGATAAGCTGGCCGAGGAAATCGGCGAGTTCCAGCGGGCGGAGACCAAAGAAGAGAAAGCCAGCGAGTTCGGCGACCTGCTCTTTACGCTGGTCAACATTGCGCTGCGAATGGGCATAGACGCCGAGGCGGCGCTGAGGGAGGCCAACAAGCGCTTCTATAAGCGCTTCACCGCTATGGAGGAGCTCTGCCGCCAGCGGGGGCTTAAGTTTGCCGAGCTATCCTTCGACGAGCAGAATAAACTCTGGGCGGAGGCCAAGAAGGGATTAGAATAGGCGGGGGTTCGAACCTTCTCAAACATATAGACATATCGGTGTTTGTATGTTATCATTTGTTGAGAGGAGAAGTATGGCCTTGAAGCGAACTACCATCTTTCTTACCGAGGAGCAGCATGAGAGCCTGCGCCGTCTTGCCTTCGAGCAGCGAACCTCTATGGCCAAGCTCCTGCGTGATGCCGCCCTGGAGATACTGGAAGACGA
>Ga0315544_1001195_pt1 | contig 20885 bp, 14 predicted proteins | sample SalMarSW160130MG_2_FD_202543 | JGI IMG/M metagenome (GOLD analysis project Ga0315544, IMG submission 202543) | Salt marsh sediment microbial communities from the Plum Island Ecosystem LTER, Massachusetts, United States - Salt Marsh Sediment SW1601-130 ... | reverse complement strand
GGTGATAACGGCGTTGGTTACTTTTTCGCCGAGATAGTCCTCCGCGGTTTTCTTGAGGTCCTGCAGAATCATTGCCGAAACCTCCGGCGGTGTGTATTGTTTGCCGCGTACATCGACTTTGACCAGCTCGTTGGCGCCGCCGGTAATTTTATAGGGGACTATCTTTTCTTCGGATGAGACTTCGTTGTGACGTCGGCCCATGAAACGCTTGATGGAAAATACCGTATTTTCCGGATTAGTCACCTGCTGATGGCGTGCGATCTGGCCGACAAGCCGTTCGCCTTTATCTGTAAAGCCGACAACAGATGGCGTCAGTCTGGAGCCGGAAGAGTTAATCAGAACCTTCGGCGCCGAGCCTTCCATTACGGCGACCACCGAGTTTGTTGTTCCCAAGTCTATTCCTATGATTTTAGCCATGATTATATTCCTTTCGCAATTGTCCTAACTATCATTTCATAGTTTATGCAAAAAACGTGCCAGTTATAGACGTTGGCTAAAAATATAGCGTAACTTAAATAGATATAAAGAGTTATGTACTATATGCCGTTTTTCAATCTAACGATATATTGATTAATAGTGCCATTATGGCAGATTCTGCGGTTTATTTTTTCTAACCACGGATTCCACGGATAGCACAGAATCGGCGAATTGGCTTTGTTTGGGTTTGTTTTTACTAAGTGTCCAATCGCTCATTTCTGCGATAATCCCTTGTTAATAATGTACTTATTTCGATTTGACTTTTTTAAAATTGGCTTTGTTTTTCATTTTTTTACCACGGCGTAGCTTGTGCCTCAGGTATTGTAAGCGAAGCCGGATGATTTTTGAAATTTGGGATTTTAAGCATTTGAAATTGTTTAGATTTTCGGATTTAGATATTAGGATTTGTTTCGATCCCCCTGATTTTCGATGAACTACGAACAATGAACTATCAACTGTTCATGTCGTATTATACTAAAAAACCGCTGTAATGCAACTAAAATCCCCGCTTTCAATCAAAAAATGTCCATGACTTATCCCCCGCCGCATGGTTTTGCTTTGCAAAACTGCGGGGGTGTATTGAGTATGTCGTATAGGCCTGTAGGGTGGTGGCTCCATTCGGCCCGAGCTTATGGCCGAGGGCTGCCCCACCGACGTAAAAACAATTGACAATTACGCCGTTTTTTGATACCCTCATATAAAGCAAGGCAGGAGAATCAATTGCGTACTAAAAGGAGGACATTTAACACTTAGTAATAATGTCACAAAAATGTCAATATGATTGGTGAAAATTAGATTTTTAAAAAAGCAAAAGTTTATAAATAGTTACTACCTAACAGTTACATGAAAAAGAAGCTTCTAAATGGCTTAGAGAATAAGGTAAAAGGTATTGGTAAATTTATTAAAAGAAATTCTAAAAAAGCATTAATTGCCGGATTACTACCTTTTGTATTTACGAACACGGCAAGGGCTATTGAAGGACATTTAGCTGTAGATTTAGATATTGATGGTGTAGTGGGAGGATATTTTATGTTTGCACACAGACCTGATGGAACTCCGGAAATCACTAATACAGATCATATATATACTGACCAGTTTGCTCCTGATGGAACTACGGCAAAATCAGTTTCTGTTGTAGAAGGAAAAGAATTGGATGGGCAATCAGAATCATCTTATGGAGAACCTGCCGGAACTTCTTGTAGCCATTATCTTGTTATTCAATCAGGCAGATCTCTTACCGTTAATTCTCCAGGACTTAATTTTACTATTGTTGCAGACTCTTTAAGCGGCTACGATGGTTACACTGTCCTCTGCGATGGAGTAGATGCATCAAGTTATACTGAAACAGGAACAATTTCTGCAGGGACATATTATGGTCCGACTGAAATTTACTTAGGAGATACTTCAATAGATTTTGAAAAAGAAGGTCCAACAATAACATATACTTATCCTGGAGTTGAAACTCTTCCTGTAGTTGAGATTGGTGATGTAAATGCTACATTCACAGGAAAGCTTACTTATGATGGTGTTGAAGGGGAAAATGAATCTTGTTCTTACAGGTTTTCCTACCGCCCGAGCGGAGGCTCTTTTACATCAACTCCATGGGAATGCTGTGTTAGTGAGGGAGAGACTTTTTATGCTAAAGTATCTGGCTTACAGCCTGACGCTATTTATTTTGTCCAAGCAGAAGCAAGAAATTCAGAATATTCAGACAGAGGGGGATTAGAAAGATTTCTTACTTCATCATCTGGAATCATTGAGCCAAATGATCTAGACCCAAATTCCCCCCCAATAGCATTGGATACTAAAAGCCAGACACTAATAATACAGAATTTTGTAAAACAATTTGAAGATGCTAACCAGCCTCACAAAAACCAGGGAAATTTTGTTTATACAGAAATTACAGGAGCTTCTCCTTTGCTTGATGCTAATGATGAATTTTACACTCAAGAATCTGACCCTAAAGCAAAGGTTGTTTCTTTAATTGAAAATGGAAATGGTTTTTATGAATTATCGACTCATGCAACTAATCCTGAAGATTCTGGAGCTTTACTTGAATTTAGCATAGCAAGCTCAGGCAATCTTATGGTAAATTCCGAAAATTACATAAAGTTCTGGGTTTCCAAGCCTGATAATTTAGAAGAAATGTTTAGTGCTACACTCCAGGAAATAAATGATAATCTTAATCAAAATCCTCTTCATGCCGTGAAAAAATATATTTCTAAAGGACAGGATTTAAGATTAGAAGATATAACAACTCCCCACGCAATGGCTGAATCTGGCTCAAAAATGATTAACTTAAATCAAGGTTATTCATTCTGGGAATTATCAACAAAAAAGAAAATAGGAGATTTTGATGGAAATGGAAAAATTGAGATGGAGGATTATCAAACTCTTACAGGAGATTTAGGAAAAACAGGGGATTATGTAACGGACATAGCAAGTTCAGAATCAAATCTTGCCCCACAAATAGGCATACCTGATAGAAAAGTTGATGTGAATGACCAAATAGCTTTTGCAAAAATTTGGACTGCTGAAAATGAAGGAATATTTCCTGCAAATCCGGGAATTATAGAAGATTTTGAAGGGAAGTATTCTAATGGGGGATTTCAGCCTTATTGGGTTAACGGAAATAATGGAAATGCTGCATGGACAATAGATGATAAATATTCTCAATCAGGAAAATTCAGTGCAAGGTCAGGAGAAATAGCAGACAATGAGACTAGTTCAATGGAACTTACTGTTGACTTAGATTCTCCAGGAACAGTGAGCTATTGGAGAAAAGTTTCAAGTGAACGTGATTTTGACACTTTCAAATTTTCCATTAATGGACAGGTTCAGGAAGAAGTGGCTGGAGAAAGAGACTGGGAATATGTTTCCTTCCCTATTAATCAGGGAACAAATGAAATTGAATGGAAATATAGTAAAGATTTTCTAGGAAGCAAGGGACTTGATGCTGTTTGGTTAGATGATGTTCAAGTAATACCAGATGAATATCTTGGGGCAAAAGCAAAAAATAATTAAAATATAAAATAATCCTTCTTAAAGTACACTTTAATATAATCAACAATTCACGCCTGTTTATTTGACACATATTGCGTTTGAAGACTTGAAGGGCTTGAAAGTCATATAAATCCGACCAACATCGAAGGTTTTAATCTTTATTGTGTATCCTGGTTGAGTGCGGAGCGGATGATTTTCGCCCGGAGAGCGTCTCTGCCGTTGGGGTCAAGCGGTTTGCCGTAGTTCAACTGCAGGTGGGCCGGCAGCGTGAGCATGAAAAGCCGGTTGATTGTTGCGATAGTAACCTGGCGGGTTTTGTCTGCATGAATAGAATCGCAGAGTGTATGCAGTTTTTCGATGGCCGGCGTCGAAGCTCCCATATATTTGTACATATTGATGCCAAGCCGCAGGTGGCTCAGCAAAAACAGCGCCTCCTGTGAGCTTATCAGGTGAGCGTTTTGTAACAGCGCCATTGCACGGGAGATTTTATCGTCCAGGATGTCCGGTTTTTTGGCGAGCAGGTGACTTCTGGCCGCTTTTTCGTATTCTATAATTTCCGGTATGATTGCATTTTCAAATTGCGAGACGATATTCGATTCCGACAGGCCGAGTGTTACCTGGTTGGAAAGCTGGTAGAGGTCGCTTGCCGCCTCGGTGCCTTCCCCGAAAAGACCTCGTACGGCCAGGCCCATATCCTTTGCGGCGTTGAAGAATTTTTCTATCTGGCCGGTCATCTTCAAAGCCGGCAGATGCAGCATTACCGATACTCTTATCCCCGTACCAAGGTTGGTAGGGCAGGCCGTCAAGTAACCATATTGAGGATTAAATGCAAAATCGACCTTCTGCTCTATCATATCATCGATGCGATTTATCTGTTCGTAACATTCCGAGAGCTGGCAGCCGGCTTTGAGAACCTGGATTCGCAGGTGGTCTTCTTCATTTATCATAGCAGTGAAAAATTCCCGTTGTGCCATTACGACACCTCTGGGGCCTTTGCCGAATGCAAGGTGCCGGCTTATGAGGTGTCTTTCGACAAGAAAATGCCGGTTCAGTGCCGATGCCTTGTCCACGCTTATGTAGAAGACCTTATCTCCGAGGTCGAGGGACATCAGAACATTTTTCAACTCGTCGAGTATTTCCGTTTTTTCGGTATTCGAGCATCTGCTGAGGAATTTATGACCATCGATATTTCGTGCGAGGCGGATTCGTGAAGATATGACAATATCGGCCAGCGGGCCGGAGCCGTTGAACCACTCGTTAATGTCGTTGCTTATATTCGTTAATCTCATATTAGTATTATGAATGTATATGATTATGTTTAAATTGTTTTGTTACATTTCTTTTTGTTTGATTTTATCCCGTAGCTCGGCGGCCAGCTCGTAATCTTCACATTGTACAGCCGCTTCCAGTTGCCGACGCAGATTCAACAATTCCATTTTCTTTTTTGCATCCGGTGGTGTTGTCGAAGGAATCTTGCCACAGTGAGTTGTTCCTCCGTTATGAGCTTTCTCAATGAGTGGATGCAGCGATTTATCGAAGACCTCGTAGTCGTGTTGGCAGCCGAGCACTCCTTCCTTACGAAATTGGTCCAGCGTTAAACCACAGTTGGGACATGCGAGCTGCTGCTCCGACGGACCGGAAAGCTCGTCATCCGTCGGTTGTACGGCCAGCAGGTTGCTCAGCAGTTCGTTAATGGGTATATGACTTTTAATGGTAATATCCTGCTGGGCGGCGCAGTGCTCGCAAATATGCATCTCTGTACGGATTCCGTCGCTAATCTCAGTCAGGTGGATTGTTGCATCGTTATTGTTACAAATCTGGCATTGCATATTTAACTCTTTTTCCTGTTCTACAATGAGGATGCCTTTTATGAGTCCCGGCTCTTTAAGAATTGATCCTCACTTTCCATTATTGTACCAGAATCGCATTATTTTGCAATAGGTCAAAAATAGAAGTTACAGCATCCAGATTAAATAATCGACAAATTTGGAGTCCGGCTGCAGATTGATTTTTCTAATCGCCGAATTTAGCCGAACATCCCGGTTCTTCGACGACTTTGATGTTTTGTAATTTTACCCCTTTTGGAAGTTTTGGTCCAAGTTTATCGTATATATATTTGGCTACGTTTTCAGCGGTGGGATTGTTCTGTTGAAAGTATTTTAACCTTTCCAGCGCGGTATTATCGAACTCGGCCACCAGGTTATCGAGCAGCTCCCTGAGTTTATGGAAGTTCATTACGATTCCCATATTATTGAGCTTGTTACTGCTGACATTGGCGATAACAAGCCAGTTATGCCTGTGTGAGGATTCTTTCGAACCATCGGGCAATACCAATTGATGAGACGCCTGGAAATGTGTTTCAACGCTAATTGTAAACATAAAGCTGTTTGATCCCCTATGATTTATCGGGGGTTGTTTTTTGAAGACGTTTTTTCAAACGTTCATGAATATTCTTGGGAATCAAATTAGACAGATCCCCGCCCAGGGAAGCAATCTCACGAATCAGGGTCGAGCTGGTGAAGCCGTACTGTTCGGAAGTCATTATAAAGACGGTTTCTATGCCGGTTACGGCTCGATTGGTCATTGCAAGCTGGAATTCATATTGGACATCGGTAAGGCTTCTTAATCCCCGTAAAATTACGTCCGCTTTCTTTTTTGTAGCGTATTCTACCGTTAGCCCTTCGAAACTTTCGACCGAGACTCCCGGCATTTTCACATTATCCAACAGTTCTGCTATCATCTCCACGCGTTCTTCGGGGGTAAAAAGCTGGTTTTTAATCGGACTTCGTCCGACGGCGATTATAAGCTCATCGAACAGCTTAATACCCCGGCTGACAACATCGAGGTGCCCGTTTGTAATCGGATCGAACGAACCTGGAAAAATCGCTCTAATATATTTTTTTCTCATTTGGCACCTTTAAGAAAACAGGTGGTTATTATATCCCAAACTTGCCTGCTGTCAAATAGAACAGGCTGTTCCGATTTTATCGAGTATTTTGCGTTTAGCGGATTGCATTTGGAGATTTTGACCAGGCATGCCCCGTCCAACAAGTTTAATCGGACTTTTTTCCCGCGTTGTAAGCCAAACAACACCAGAAGTTTCAGCCCCGGCATCTGCACATAAATACGATTTTTTGAGACGAAATGAAGTTTCCCTTTTCTTATCTTTATGAGATAATTATAATGTATTGTTATATAAGGGCGATAAACAGAAACAATCAGTCAAAAGATATTCTTTTGAATAATGCGCTGAATCAACATATTATGTAAGGAAGATTTTCTGAAACAATTATGTACGGAAGGGCAAATATGATTAATAACAAACGTAAAGGATTCACATTGATAGAGCTTTTAGTGGTTATAGCTATCATTGCATTATTAATGGGCATATTAATGCCGGCGCTGCATCGGGTCAAGAAACAGGCGCAGGAGATGGCCTGTCGGGCTAATCTGCGTCAATATGGCATTGCGCATAACATATATTTGGATGATTATGATTTTAAGTATCCTGATGCATGGACATCGTTGGTTATGACTGAAGAACCTGTCAGCGGATACCAGCGTTATTGCCGATGGCACGATCCGAGATACCCGGCTGATGGTCCATTCTGGCCTTACCTCGCGGCGGAGAAGGTACATCTTTGCCCGTTGTTTAATTCTCTTGCCAGAACTTACGGTGCGAACCATCCGTCTCACGATCCGGCTATTCCAGTTGTTCCGTATTACAATTACAGTATGAACTACTTCCTCAGTAAAAAGAAGCGTTCGGAATTCACCAGAACTCTCTCGGAGATATTCTTCTTCTCAGAAGAGAACATGTGGTTAAGGACCGGTTGCTCGTTTGTTCTTAACGATAATGCATTATGTGGCGACGGGCGTGACTGGTTCGGTACGTTTCACAATACCAAGAGCGGAGATCTTGACTCCGGTAGCGTTAACGCCGTCTTTGTGGATGCACACGTAGAGCCTGTAATTTCGGCTCTTCGCGATGAAGATCCATCCGATAAATCGGAAATGGAATACGGTACATACGAAAAATTCAGTTGGCCTTACAAAAGGGATCCAACGCAATAAGTTGTTATATTTCGATTTACTCCTTTAGCCACATATCGAGCCAGCCGATAACGGTTTCATGCCAGAGGATGGAATTGTGCGGCTTTAGTACCCAGTGAGTTTCATCCGGGAAATAGAGAAGTTTGCCGGGAATCCCACGTCTTTGCAAAGCATTAAACGTACCCAGACCCTGAGTTTCGGCAACCCGGAAATCCGAAGCTCCGTGAATCACCAGCATGGGAGTTTTCCAGTTATTGACAAAGTTTACAGGATTATGCTTTTCATAGCCTTCCGGATTTTCCCAGGGTGTACCGATATGGTCCCATTCGGGAAACCATAGCTCTTCGGTATCGAAGTAAGCCATCCGCTCGTCGAGGTTACCATCATGATTGACCAGACAACGAAAACGGTCGGGCCAGTTGCCCGCAATCCAGTTGATCATATATCCGCCAAAGGAAGCTCCTAATGCCCCGACTCTATCACCGTCGGCCCAGGGATAACGCTCAAGGGCGGCGGCGAGACCTTTTTGTAAATCTTCCAGAGGTTTACCGCCCCAGTCGCCGCGGATGGAATCGGTGAAATCCTGCCCGTATCCGGTCGAGCCGTGGAAATCGACCATAACAGCGACATAGCCTGCTCCCGCGTAGGCCTGGGGATTCCAGCGGTAGTGGAACATATTGCCGAAAGAACCCTGCGGCCCGCCGTGGATTAGAAAAGCCACCGGGTATTTTTTATCCGGGTCGAAATCCACCGGTTTAACTACATAGCAATAAACTGCCTCGTTGTTCCAGCCTTTGAATGTAAACTGTTCATATTCACCCATTCGAGCTGCGGCGATTTTATCCTTGTTTATATCGGTGATTTGCCTGGCGTCACTACCCTCCGGTTTGACCGAATATAATTCTGTGGGTGACTTTAAGTTGTTCATGCTGTAAATGATTGTATCGCCGGCGACACCTGGCGAGCTGATGGTTCCCTGCTCAACTAAGGTTTTTACGTCGGCGGTTTTCAAATCGATTGCAAAAAGAGAATATTGGCCTATGTTTATTGCTGTTGCGTACAGGGTTTTACCATCGGCGGAAAAGCACAAAGAAGATGGGCTGCGGTCCCATTTTTCCGTTAAAATCTTCGGCTTTCCTTTGGGCCAGGGACGGACGACCACTCGAAAGCGGTCGGATTCATATCCGGGCCTTTTCATTGCCAGATAAGCCAGTGTTTTGCCGTCGGGTGAAAAGACCGGATTTGTGTCCCATGCCTTATTGTATTCTGTCAGGCACATTGGCGGCTCTGAACAATCGATGGGGGCCAGGTAAAGATCAAAGTCTGTTGACCACGGTTCTTCCGGCCCAACGTCTCGGGCGGTAAAAATCACGCTTTTGCAATCGGGGGTGAAAGTGATTTCCTCCGAGCCGCCGAACGGCTTGGATGGTGTATCTGCATCCATACCCTGCATAACATCGAGAGCTTTGCCTCCGTTGGCGGGGGCCACGAAAAGGTGCGAACGTCGGCCGTCTTTCCATGTGTCCCAGTGCCGAACGAAAATTTTATCATAGATTCGACCGCCGGCTTTTTTCTGCTCGATTTCATCGAGCCTTTTTTGGGTTTCGTCAGGGCTATTGCAGTCTGGGAACATTTCCATTGTAAAAGCGATGTATTTCCCATCCGGGCTGATGATTAGATTTCCTGCATCGAGCGGTTCGTTTGTGATCTGCTGTGCTTCTCCGCCGTCGATTCGAATCTGCCAGACCTGTGACGAGCTTAAGCGAGTGGAAATGAAATACACTGATTTGCCGTCGGGCGCCCAGCAGGGATTGGAATCTGCCTCGGGGTGTGTAGTTAATTGGTGAAGTCCGGTACCATCTGTTCCGACCAGCCAGAGGTTGATCCTGCCTTTATTTTCTTCGAGGTCGGTTTTTCTTAAAACAAAAACAATCCACTTGCCGTCCGGCGAAACTTTCAGCTCGGAAATACGATCCATTGCCAGCATGTCGTGAATGGAGAACGGGTGGCTCTGATTTGAATCTTCGGAAGAGACGCCCGGAGCGTTTATAATAAAAAGAATCGATAGTATTAATATTTTCCTGTACATTAAATCTCTCCTTAGTCATTTAGAATTTTCGATTGTTTTGCCACATTGTAATAGTAAATCTGCGCTCTGACAATTCATAGGTTGAGAAAAAGAGATTTTCGGTTAATATGATAGTTGCTTTTAGAGTAAAAATATTTAACAGTCACAGTCTTCAATTATAAGGATTGTCGCTAATGCATCGTTTTTTCGTTACTACTGATAACTTACACGAGAAACATGTAATTCTCACAGGTCCTCAGGCACATCAAATATGCGATGTCTTGCGTATGAAGCCCGGCGAGAAGATTATCGTACTGGATAATACGGGTTATGAATGCACGGTTGTGTTAGGTAAGGTTGTTCGACAGGAAGTTGCAGGGCAGGTGATTAGCAGGCGAAAATGCGAAGCCGAACCCAAAGCACGAATTACCCTGTACCAAAGTCTTTTGGCTCGTGAAAAATTTGAATTAGTATTGCAAAAATGTACCGAGATCGGCGTGGTATGCTTTGTGCCTGTCGTAACGCAGCGTTGTATTATTCGCCGAGCTGATACTGTCACTCCAAAAAAAATGTCACGCTGGCGAAGTATCATTACCGAAGCGGCCGAGCAATCGGGTCGAGGCCGGATCCCACGGCTTGAAGATGCAGTTAATTTCACCGATGCCGTATCCGGACTTGATGGTTTTGACTGCCGCCTTATAGGGTCCCTCGAAGCGAATGAATCCGGCCTGCGTGAAATTATACGTACCGGTAATGCTGAGCCGAGTGAGATAGCCCTGTTTATAGGGCCGGAGGGAGGATTCACAGAGGATGAAATCGCTCTGTCTCGTAGTAAAGGGACGGCGTCCTTTAGTCTTGGTAAACGCATTTTGCGAACGGAAACCGCCGCTGTCGTTGCTTCGGCGCTAATCCTGTATGAATTAGACCGGTAAGAAGTGTGAAATCATGGATGCGGCAGTTCAGACGGTCACTGATTTTTTCGGGTGGTTTTTTTCTGTTTCTTCGTATTGGATTTTTCTTTTATAAGCGTTACGGGAATATCGAGCCAGAAGATCGAACCTTTGCCAAGCTCACTGTCAACTCCCATACTGCCTGCAAGCATTGCGGCTAACTCGGCACTGATGGCCAGTCCCAGCCCGCTGCCGGTCGATTGACGCGTCAGGGAACCGTCGGCGGTGCCGAATTTCTCGAATATCTTTTGCTTGTCACCCTCCGCAATGCCGCAGCCGGTATCTGTCACCTCGATCCGGAGTGTTTTTTCATCCTTCTTGAGATTTGCAAGAATTTCAATGCTGCCGCGTTCGGGTGTGAATTTTACTGCGTTGCTTAGAAAATTATAGACTATCTGCTGAACCTTACCGGCATCTGTCATAAGAAGCGGCAGCTTGGGCTCGATAAGGACTTTTACTTTGATTTTCTTTTTCCTGGTTTCCAGTGAAAACGCCGAAACGGCGGATTTAATCAATTGTGGCACCGATGTTTCTTCGATGTGTAATTCGATTTTGCCCGCTTTTGTCTTTGCCAGGTCCAGCAAATCGTTAATCATATTCAATAGCCTGTTACCGCCCATTATAATATTCTCTGTGTATCTTAGGACCTTGTCCTTGGATAAAGCCTGTTTTTCCCGCAATACCTGAGCGAAACCGAGAATAGAATTCAAAGGGGTTCTGAACTCGTGGGAAATATTGGCTAAAAACTCGCTTTTTAATTTATTGGCCTTGAAAAGTTCGATATTGCGATCCGAGAGTTCGGCGATTTTACCGTCAAGTTGTTTGTTCGCCAGTCGAAGTTTTTCCTGTGTTTCCTGCAGACTGTCGAGCATCTTATTGAAAGCGCTGGCCAGGTTCTCATATTCATCACCGGTTTTTATTGAGCTTCTTATATCGAGGTTTCCTTCGGCGACGTTATTGGCCATAGCCCGCAGATGCCGTATCGGTCTGAGAATGACTCTCTGCGTAATCCAGTAAAATGCAATAATAGCACCTGTGCCGGCAATGAGTCCGGCGAAGCTGACCCAAACCCAGTTTAACAGTTTGGTCTTTCCGATTTCGGCCGCCGGGCTTTGAACAATTATTGCACCTATCAATTCATTCGGGGTAAAAGCACCGGCCGAGCCCTGGGAATTGTGACAGCTTATACAGTTATCGTTTGCCCGAAAGACTCTTATATAATTGCTGTGTGACATACCATTGATTTTGTTAAAGCTGATGGTGTCGTTTCTGCTGTTTTCAGCTATTAATGTTTCGATTATCTCTTGTTGGTCGTCGGCCAACTGCTCAATCTCTTTTTGCTGTAGTTCGTTTTCCTTAGCAAAGCGTATCCAGCGTATTTGTGTGTTGTTAGGATCGAGTATCTGTCCGGTATTATCTAATGGGGCCAGGGCGGTCTGACCGGTGCCTTTCAACTGGAAGTGTTGTCGATATAATAACATTTCACTTCTGGCCCGTTCGGTATCGAGATAGTCTTTTTTTACAAGCTGTCTCATCCATATATAGGGTAAAATAAGCGCAATTATCAGGGTCAGGACAACTGCCAGTCCAAACATCAACTGACATTTCGCCGCCAGTGATAAGGGTGAGAGCTTAAGGAATTTCAGCATCCTCTTCCAGATTCGACTGATCTTATATCGCTTGATAGACAAGGCTAAGCTCCAACGTTAGAGAAGTTTTCCCGCCGGTATTAATTTTAGTTTAGGTCCCGGATTTCGCCTGAGAAGCTTTCAGGCTTTTTTCTTTTTTACGGATTTCCTTACCGGTTTGAGCGGTTCCATTTCCGCTCTTAATCTCGGCAGAGCTTTTGGGTATTTGTTCCGGATAAAATCAATCAGCTTTTCTCGTACTTCACATCGCATGGTCCATGCGGTCGAGGCGTCCGGAGCGCTCATTAGCGCCCTTAATTCGACCGTGCGTTCGGTAGTATTGGTAACCTGCAGCACACAAACCTTGCCGTCCCACAGCTTTGATTTTTTCAGGATGCGATGAAGCTCTTCTCTGATTGAGTCGAACGGAACCGTATAATCGACATAAAGAAACACGGAGCCAAGAATATCCGCAGTGACACGCGTCCAGTTCTGGAAAGGTTTCTCGATAAAGTAAGTAATCGGTACGATTAGTCGTCTTTGGTCCCAAATCCTGACAACTACATAAGTCAAAGTGATTTCTTCGATTCGGCCCCATTCATTTTCCACAATCACAACATCATCAACTCGAATAGGCTGAGTGAAGGCGATTTGCAGACCGGCGATAAATGTACCGATAGTTTTTTGAGCGGCCAGTCCTATAACAATCCCGATAATTCCTGCCGAAGCCAGTATTGTTGTACCCAGTTGCTTGATTTTCGGAAAGGTCATAAGGATAGTGGCGAATGCGATAATACATACAGTAATAATTACCAATCGCTTGAGCACCCTGAACTGAGTATGAATCTTGCGGGCTTTCAGGTTGTCTTTTACGTTAACCTCGAATCGTCCGACAATGTAATCTTCCAGTACATATGCAGCTTTTATCAGCAGCCAGGCGATTGAAGCGATAATCAACAGACCAAGGATGTGATTTAATTTCTCCGCCGCTTCCTTGAGCGAGGAGGCTACAATAAAGACACGAATCAACAGGAATACAATAATCCATTGAAACGGTCTGTAGCAATGTCGGGCAAGGGAATCATCGAATGAGTTTTTGGAGCTTTTTGTGATTTTTCGGATCATTTTATAGAACAGAAAATGTCCGATGAATCCGAGGAGCAACGGCACACCCACCAGCCAGAGAGTTAATTTCCAGTTTTGTATGAGTTCCAACATAATTAACCCTCCGAATAAACGGTTAATTTTCGAGTTCTGCGTATATTGCCGCTTTAGAGTTTACTGCTGTTGTTCTGCGGAGTTTTCGTCGATTATTTGAGAGTGTTTTTGCACTCGCAGATTCAACTCGTTAAGCTGTTTAGCATCTACTTCACTCGGCGCTTCGGTTAAGAGACACTGGCCCCTCTGGGTCTTTGGAAATGCAATGACATCTCGAATATTGTCTGTACCGGTCAGCAGCATAACGAGCCTGTCGAGACCGAAGGCTATTCCGCCGTGCGGGGGGGCGCCGTATTCCAGAGCCTTTAAGAAAAAGCCGAATCGCTGCTGTGCCTGTTTTCGCGAAATATTGAGCAGGTCAAAAACTTTTTGCTGGATTTTCGGATTATGGATACGAATGCTTCCGCCGCCAATTTCAGAACCGTTCACAACAATATCGTATGCCTGAGAGCAGATGTTGGCCGGATCGGTTTCGAGTTTGCCTAAATCTTCTTCGACGGGACAGGTGAACGGATGGTGCAGTGAATCGTATCGATTTTCATCTTCGTTCCATTCGAACAGCGGGAAGTCCACTACCCATACGAATTCAAATCGGCCGGGCTCATAAAGCTTCAATTCACGGGCCAGTTTACAGCGCAGAGGCGCCAAAGCCTTGTTTGCTGCATCCTGCGTGTCTGCGACAAACAGAAGCAAATCGTCGGCCTTAGCTTCGAAGAGTTCGATAAGCTGCTGCTGTTGTTCCGGGCTGAAGAATTTAGCTGAGCCGCCAAACAGCGTTAGTTTTCCGTCTTCAGGCTTGACCCTGGCCCATGCCAGGCCTTTGGCTCCGTAATCACCGACAAAGCCGGTCAGTGTTTTTTCGATGTCGCTTCTTGAATATTTTTCACCGCCGGGTGCACAAAGTCCCTTTACAACTCCGCCTTTTTCGATGGTTGAGGTGAAAACCTTAAATGTACTTTGTCTGGCCAGCTCGGAAATGTCTTTGAGCTTCATATCGAAACGCAAATCAGGCCTGTCAGTGCCGTAATCAGCCATAGCCTGATTATATGGCATCCGTCGCATCGGAAGAGCCACATCTATATCTAAAATCTCCTTCCAGATTCTCGCCACGAGATTTTGATGTACGTTGATAACATCGTCCGTATCGACGAAGCTCATTTCTACATCGATTTGGGTAAATTCAGCCTGCCTGTCGGCGCGTGGGTCTTCATCCCGGAAGCACCGCACTATCTGGAAATATTTATCAACGCCGCTGACCATCAGGATTTGCTTGAAAAGCTGTGGCGATTGCGGCAGGGCGTAGAAGCTATTTTGAACCAGCCTGCTGGGTACAAGAAAATCTCTTGCTCCTTCCGGCGTGCTCTTGGCCAGCATAGGAGTTTCAATCTCCCAGAAGCCCAGTTTGTCGAAATAATCCCGTGTAATCACAGTAACTTTGTGCCGGATTCGAAGCTTATTCTGCATCGCCGGTCTGCGAAGGTCGATGTATCGATTTGTAAGTCGCAGCTCCTCGCCGGTCTTCTCGGCATTATCCATTTCGAAGGGTGGTGTTTTCGAGGTATTTAGGATTTCAATTTTCTGCACGGCGACTTCAATTTCGCCGGTTGCCAGTTTCGGGTTGTGCATACCCTCGCTTCTCGGCTGGACGATGCCTTCGGCCGCTATTACCCATTCGCAGCGGAATGTTCTGGCTAATTTATGGGCATCGGGTTGAGTTTCCGGATCGAAAACTATCTGGGTCAGGCCTTCTCTGTCTCGAACATCGATGAATACCAGGTTTCCGTGGTCGCGATATGAATGAACCCAGCCGGCTAAGACGACCTTTTGACCGACATCTTCGATCCGAAGCCGACCGCAACTGTGCGTTCTTTTTAGCATTACAAAGTCTCTCTATAGTGTAATTATAACTCATGCTTGCGCTTATGCGCAAGATAACAGCAGAACAGCATAGCCGAAAAGTTTTGTCTCGTCAATAACCGCTTTTTATATTTAACATTAGCCTATCGCAATCTGGAGGGTCTAATCTTCCCTAAACAATAGAGAGATTTGTGGCTTTATGTCGGCCATGACACTAAAAGTCGAGTTGTATATAACCGGACTTTGAATGGTATTAGACGTCACAAATGTATTTTTCCAGACCGATGAGCGGCTAAGAATGACCGTTCATTGCTTTTAGTATTTTGTCTCTTGTATCATTGCGCTTTTGGGTTTTATTATTACCGCCGTTGTTATTTACAGGCCGTTTTTTCCATCTGATACAGGAAATGTGAAGTCAAAAAACAAAAATACGTCCGATAAATCTAAGTATTAAAATTGTTTTATTTTAAGTACGAATATTCATTGACCGATAATATATTTGGTGAAGTCGTTTCGTTTTTTTTACAGGATAAATTGGGGGCTTAAATTTCAAAATGAAAGGATTGAGTTGCTATGAAGCTAATATCAATTTGCCTGAAAGTTCACGTGATTGCCTGGTGCTTGGTTGTGATATTACAGTCACCCGTCCCGGCTCAAGATGCTGTTCCTGTAGATGATTTGTATGAAATGGATATTGAGGAACTCCTTGAAGTCGATATTTCTGTGGCCTCCAAGAAGCAGGAATCGATATCTGAGGCACCTGGAATCGTCGCAGTCGTCCCCCGAAGTGAGTTCGAGATTTACGGAGACAGGAATCTCCATCAACTACTGCAACGCCAGCCCAGTGTTTACACACGAAGTTCATTTGTGTATTACGATAATTTAGCAGGCTTTCGAGGTGACATGTCAACACATGCGGAAATGCATACGTTGATCCTCTTTAATGGACGACCAATTCGGGAAAGCGCCCAGGGGCACAATGTTAACATGTATATGGCATTTCCACTGGTGGCCTTGGAGAGTGTCGAGTTAATACGAGGACCCGGCTCGGTACTCTATGGCAGTAATGCATTTACAGGTGTTGTTAATCTAAAAACCCGTGCCGCCCCGGAGCATACTGAGTTATCTATCTCGTCTATGGCAGGTAGTTACGGGTATTACGACACAACCGTCTCAGCCGGAGGCAGGTCCGGTGACCTTGGATTTATCGGTGCTGCTCGAGTCTCCGATCAGCAGGGATATAGATATCGATTGATCGATCAGGCAGGCGTATATGGGACGGATAATAAGGGCGACAAGAGCTTCTCAGGAACCGCACATCTGGATTATAAGGATTTCACACTTGATGTTTTTGGATCCGATATAGATGCGTTTACTATGGGGGTTTTCCCGTTCTGGTCTAATTCTCATCAAATCATTCGGAATAAGAAACTATTTATGAATGCGGGTTATCGAGCACCCCTCCAAGACAGAATGACCCTGGAATTCAACCTGACGTACAATCGACAAGAAAACATGCTGTCCAGTCCAAGGCCTATGATGATCGGGACCTTTACGGAGGATTGGCTTGGTGAAGTGACCCTTTTTGCCAATCCTACGGACAACACAAATTTCGTCTTTGGATTCCTGCAGGAATCCCGGAAGAACTACACGGCAGACAGCGATCTGTTTCAATCCATTCCCTCTTATGATTATGAACCCATGGGTGCCTATGCCCAAGGTGACTATACAATTGGCGAGTGCGTCAAGCTGATTGCGGGAACCCAATGGAATGAATCCCCGCTAGGCGGCTCTGATCTGGTTTCCAGATACGGTATTATTTTGACGCCTGTTGAGCACTGGGGCCTGAAACTCCTGCGAGGTGAGGCATTCCGGGCCCCTGTCACATTGGAATCGGATCTTTATGATCCATCCCCACCTCCGGGTCTTGTTGGAAACAAGAATCTTGAGCCTGAGGAAATAACGACCTATGATGTGCAGCTTTTTTATAATGACACCAAAACGTATGCAGCAGTTACTTATTTTGATAGCACGATCAAGGATCTCATTATTTACGATACGAGTATTCTCCCATTTACGTATATGAATGGGGGTGAGCATAAGTACGATGGTATTGAGTTCGAAGGCAAACGCTTTCTTTCGTCACACTGGCATGTACTTGGCTCGTTCATGTACCAGAATAATAAGGCTGATACAGGCCTTAATCCCAGTGTTGTACCTGATAAGATGGCCAAGCTGGGCTTGGCTTACACATGGAGTGAAGGTAGTGCATCTATCTTTTACAGTTATTTCGCAACGCCACCTCTCATTAACATCTCTGGGACTACTCTTGTGGTCAATCCGGAACCGGAAGAACTTAGCCTGGTGTCCATGAACGTTCGTATGGATGTATCAAAATGGATGGGTTTTAAGGCGAAACGATCTATCCTGACCTTGCGGGTGGAGAATCTCTTAAATGAAGAGATCTATGTGCCAACTTTTGCATATACCGGCTCACCAAACTCATTCCCCTATGGTCCGGGAGCGACGCTCTATGCCGGTTTGACAGTTAATTTCTAACTGTAAGGCAACTTGGCCCGATTCAACGAATTTATAGAACAACTGCATAGCCTAAGGTAATTCGAAGAGTTGAAAAAATTTATACCGTTGTTTTTTCATATCGGCGAACTTCAACAGGATTAAATTCGTATTAAAAAATAGCCACGGGCTGGGGTTCTTATACTTCACTACCCTCCTCCTAACCTCAGCCCTTTTTTTATTTGTTAAAACAAGCATATTCCTCTTTTGTTGCAAGCCATTTGCTTTTTCCCGATAGTAAATTTCTGGTTTCCGGTAATTATGTATCGGTATTGGTATATTAATGCGATCAGGGATAGGATTTGTTGACGGAAAAGTGTATGAACTTTTTATATGACTTGAACGTAATATTTAATAATTGATTTCGGGCTGGGGTTTTCAACTCTCCTTTCCTCCTTGCCTCAGCCCGTTTTTTTATAATAAATAATTATGGTTTTCTCGCTTTGTTTGTGGATTGAGGGAGAATTCAAAAATTTTAAAAAATATTCTCATTTTATGCTTGACAGATTTTAGCATTTGATTTATCATTATGCTATTAAATGTGGTTACGTTGATGGGTGGTTGGTAGGTTTTAACGCGAGAGACAAAATATTTTTGATTAAATAATGTTGATTTGGATAGAGGTTTTTGGTATAATTTGTAAAACACATTCACAGGGCTGAGGATATCTCGCTTTTTCCTCTCCCTCCGCACCTCAGCCCTGTTTCCTCTTTTCAGTTCCGAGGTTCAACTTTCTCCGTTTCCCGCCTTTACAAAGGCTTTATCGAGCAAAAACGGCAGTGCCTTAACTTATTTTCAATAAAATTCCAAATTTAACAGATAGCCTGTTAGTTTATTTTCGGGTATGAATCATTACGGGTTTAATATCGTCTGGCAGTGGTTTTGGCGGGGCGGGCGTTGTTTATAAAGAAATACCGCAGCGCGTCGATTGGATGGTCGTATAAGCCGTCTTTTTGCGGCAGCTCGCCGGCAGAGCCGCCGGCCTGTGGGTAATGATAGCACTGCATCGCTTCTACCAGGCGCCCGCATTTAGGCGAGATTATCAGAGCGCTTTTGCCGTCGCCGGAACGAATTGCCCTGCGGATAAGCTCGATGCCTTCTAAAATCCCGCTGCGTTTATATTGCACTGCCACACCCAATGCCCGCAGCTCCCGAACTGCACTGGTGCCGGTTACATCGTTAACACTTTTACCCGCCGGATCGCAGTATGTAGCGGCGACCTGCTCTTGGTTTATCGGCGTGCGACTTTTAATCTCTTCTGCATGAACGTCGATAGTTGCCCGGCTGCGTATGTATTCATCTATAACGCGCACGTTACCCTCTCCGTCGGCCTGAATCCACAGGCATACGAACGGATTTACAAAACCGAAATCCAGTGAGCGATACAGCGGAAGGTTCGCATCGTAATCAATCTGCCGAATGTGTATCGCCGGGTCGAACTCATCGAAGACAACGTTTTCCCGCGAGGGTCTTTTGCAGAGCATCTCCGCCTCCCAGCCGGCTCTGCTTGCCCGCCGCATCTGCGTAATGCAATCGTCAATCTTCAGATAACCGGCGGCGTTTTTTGCCTTGCCCCGGCAGTCCGGCCATAACGGGCATTGCGAGCAGCTTCGGCCGATGCATTTTTCAATTACTTCCCAGATGCACCATTTGAAAATCGGCGTGCCGAATTTCGGGGCCGATGAGACGATTCTCTGCATCAGGCCGTACGGCTGGTGCATCGTACTGATTAATTCCATACCGGCGGTAATCCCCGCTTTGCTCTGGGTTGTGAATTTGGCAGCGTTGAAAACATCCTCGTCGAAAAGCTCGACCTCGTCGCAACGAAGCTTCTGAATATGCTGGCCGCGAACGCTGGTGGCCGATTGTGTCAGCACTTCGGTGGCTGAGCCGTTGGCGAACCGGCATTTGGCTTTCAAAGGCGGTACTGAGAGAAATTCCTCGAAGCCGTTATACAAAAAGCCAAGCAGGTATTCGTACATCCTGTTCGACTGCTCGCCTGAGCCGCCCAATATTCTGACCTGGCAGGACGGCTTGAAGATACAATCCAGAAGTGTTGCAACGGCGGCTAATTCGGTCTTGCCCCCGGCACGATTCGCCCAGACAACACAATCGGTGTTTTTCTGTTGTGTGTAATGTGTTCTATTAAGTGCGTCCATCTTTCGTCGTCCATCGTCCATACGGATTTGTGGAGCTTGAATATCCGCCGAGAAACTGTGCCAGAGATAGTCCATCGGGCTGTTATGTTCCGGGCAGATGTTCGTATCAGGAACGTTCAGGCCGAGGAAGACCTTGACGTAATTTTTCAGGTCGGCTTTTGTGGCAGGGCGATGCCGCCGAAGCTCGTTGTAGATATTGGCCGCCTTTTCGATAGTACTGTGATTCTGTAACGTAAGTAGATTTGCCATGATGACTCCCCATAAAATTTATAAATTGTTTTTCTTGTATAAGATGTTTACATAGTCGCTTGTAGTTGTATGTAATAAGCGAAAAAAAAATTAAGCCAGTTACTATGATATAAAAACAAAGAATGTTTAAAGGAATAAAAGTGAGAGTATTTGAATAGATAAAATCTTATATTAATCTAATTCATCACGATTAACGGCTTTACTAATGATGCTGTTATTAATAAGTCGATTTCTTACCTTAATTGGAATATCATTAATACGATCTAATATAATATCTAATAATATTGTTTCAGTTTTGTTTTTTAGACTAAGTTTTTGGTGAATATCTTCAGATATTTGATCTGGTATTCTTGAAATAACATTTGTTACTTCTTTTTTTGCAGCTTCAGCAATTTGTTCTTTGAAAGGAATAGGTTGATACTTCTCAAGTGTTAGCATTACTTTATCTGTAGGTATTTCATCTATTTTAACACCAGCCTTCATAGCAGATTTTATTAAAGATTTATTAATCCATTTATAAAGATTGGGGTAATTATAAAAGAAATGGCACAAAACTAACGATATTTTGAGCTAATAATTCAAACATATCATGGTCACGATTATTATATCTAAATTCCATCTCTTTCAAGTACAAAGGAAACTTTTC
>Ga0315544_1001192_pt1 | contig 20903 bp, 17 predicted proteins | sample SalMarSW160130MG_2_FD_202543 | JGI IMG/M metagenome (GOLD analysis project Ga0315544, IMG submission 202543) | Salt marsh sediment microbial communities from the Plum Island Ecosystem LTER, Massachusetts, United States - Salt Marsh Sediment SW1601-130 ... | reverse complement strand
ACTGTCTCAACTTTTACCGTTATATAAACATCTCTTTTCTCTCCCTCTTTCCACATTATATTTTATCTCCCGCGGATGATTTTTAAGTGCAAAGATACACTGCTTAATTCTACTTTCGATTTGTCTGCGATATGGCAATCTCATATTGACAGAAGAGTAATTTAGGTATATATTAAGGTTAGACAAATATTACAAGGAGGTTTGGATGGATAAGAAAAGAAGAAAACAGTGCAAATGGGTTTCTGTTGTTATAGTGGTTTTGTTTCTGTGGGGAATAAATGTCTTTGCACAGGGACCTGATACATTATGGACGAAGACTTATGGAGGTGCAAATGATGACCAGGCGTATTCGGTGCAACAGACCTTTGATGGTGGCTATATAATAGCAGGTTATACGAAATCGTTTGGAGCTGGTGATGCAGATGTATATTTGATAAAGACGGATTCTATTGGAGATACCCTCTGGACAAAGACTTATGGTGGTGCATATTTTGATGCAGCATATTCAGTACAGCAGACATCGGACAGTGGCTTTATTGTTGCAGGGGTAAAGACAATCCCTGATTCTATCTGGACAGACGTATATGGTTATCTTATCAAGACGGATAAGAATGGTGATTCACTCTGGGCGAAGTTATATGGTTGGGATCCGTATGAAGACGCTAGATTCTATTCGGTTGACAAAACCTCTGATGGCGGTTACATTGCAACGGGATTTATCAGCAAGATTTTTTTGAGGCAAATCGACGTATTGCTTGTAAAAACCGATATGGACGGGAATGTGCTCTGGCATAAGGAATATAGCGAAGGTTATGGCTATTCGGTCAAGCAGACCTCTGATGGTGGATACATCGCTGCAGGAGCTATGGGGGGTAATGTCTATCTTCTAAGAACATATCCGAATGGCGATACAATATGGACAAAAGGCTATGGTGGGCCAGAAGGAGATAGAGGCTATTCGGTAGAGCTATCCTCTGATAATGGCTACATCATTGTCGGAGAGCTTTTATTATTCGGTGCACCCTGGGCTGATGTATATATTATTGGGACCGATTCGCTTGGGGACACACTTTGGACACGGCATTATGGAGGAGCGGATTATGACCGAAGTTTTTCGGTTCAGAAAACCTTTGATAGCCATTACATCGTCGCAGGATATGCGAAATCTTATGGTTCTGGATTAGAAGATGTATATCTTTTGAAGGTGGATGAAAATGGAGATACAATCTGGACCAAGACATATGGATGGGCAGAACCTGATATAGGTTACTGTGGGCAACAGACAACCGATAGTGCATATATAATTACAGGATACACAAGGTCTTTTGGAACGGGTGACTGGGATATATTGCTCGTTAAGACCCAACCAGATGTTGGTCTTAAAGAGAGACAAGACCAGAGACCGCAGACCAGAGACTTAAGACTTTTTGTTCAACCCAATCCATTTACAGCAAAGACAGATATTAGGTTTAAGGTTTCAGGTACTAGGGAGGGAACTAACACCTATAACCTAACACCTATCACCTTGAACATCTACGATGTAAGCGGAAGATTTGTCCGCAGTTTTCCCTCTTCTCTCCTCTCTCTTCACTCATCAGTAATCTGGGATGGGAGTAATGGAAATGGGATTAAGGTTTCAAGAGGAATATATTTTGTAAAACTTCAAGTTGGGAATCTCACATCTATGAAGAAGGTAGTTTTGGTAAGGTAGAAAAGCTGTGTGGTAAATGCAAGCCCTGAACCGTATGGTGCAGGGGATGGCAATCTCATATTGACAGAGGAGTAATTTAGGTATATATTAAGGTTAGACAAATATTACAAGGAGGTCTGGATGAATAGGAAAAGAAGAAAATTAACAAAAGAGGTAAAAATGAGGAATTGGCACAGAAACTTAGAAGTTTTTAGTATTCACTTTTTACTTTTAACTTTTTACTTTTCACCTGTCTTTGCCCAGGGACCTGATACCCTCTGGACAAGGACGTATGGTGGGACAAATGATGATCAGGCGTATTCGGTGCAACAGACCTTTGACGGTGGATACATCATAGCAGGATATACAAAATCATTTGGAGCAGGTAATGCAGATGTATATTTAGTAAAGACGGATTCCATTGGAGACACCCTCTGGACAAGGACATACGGTGATACACTCTTTGACGCAGCCTATTCCGTGCAGCAGACATCAGACAGTGGGTTTATTGTCGCAGGGAGGAAGGAAATCCCTGATTCTATCTGGTCAAACATATATGGTTATCTTATCAAGACGGATAAGAATGGTGATTCACTCTGGGCAAAGTTATATGGTTGGGAACCGTATGAAGACGCTAGATTCTATTCCGTTGACAAGACTGCTGATGGCGGTTACATTGCAACGGGATTTATCAGCAAGATTTTTTTGAGGCAAATTGACGTATTGCTTGTAAAAACCAATATGGACGGAAATGTCCTCTGGCATAAGGAATATAGCGAGGGTTATGGCTACTCGGTCAAGCAGACCTCTGAGGGTGGGTATATCATTGCAGGTACATATTTAATAAAGGCAGATTCCCTTGGTGATACACTCTGGACAAAACCATACGGTGGCTATTCAGTAAAGCAGACCAGTGATGGAGGGTATGTTATTGCTGGGGAAAAGGGAGTAAATGGGGTCGATGTACATTTAATAAAGACAGATTCTCTTGGCGATACTTTATGGACAAGAAATTATGGGGGTATCCATCATGACGAAGGTTATTCAGTGAAGCAAACCATTGATGAGGGTTACATTATCGCTGGAAATACAGGGTGGTATTTTGATATAAGTCTCGCTGATACCTTTTATGATGCGGATGTTTATCTAATAAAAACGGACTCTTTTGGGGATACGCTCTGGACAAAAATATATGGAGATACGAATAATGATTATGGTCGTTCGGTGGAACAGACATTGGATAGTGGATTCATAGTTGCAGGGTATACGAAGTCATTTGGAGCTGGGGATTATGATGTATACCTGATAAAGACAGGAGCGGATGTGGGAGTGGAAGAGAAAAGAAAACCGAATGTAACCCAAAATCCGAAGTTCAGAATATACCCCAACCCTTTTAGTAAGTCATCAACAATCAGTTATCAATTACCAATGAAAGGTAATGTAACATTAAGAGTTTATGACTTAAGTGGGAGATTAGTAAGGTTATTATTAAGCGGGGAGCAGGATTCAGGGTATTATGTAGTTGCATGGGACGGGAGTGATGGAAATGGAATTAAGGTTCCAAGAGGAATATATTTTGTAAGATTGGGGATTGGGGATCTCACATCCATGAAAAAGTTGGTTTTGGTAAGATAGAAGCGCCGCGCGGCACATAGCAAATTGCCTTGCAGTAGGTTTGGAACATTCTCGCATTAAGAATTCCATCAATATAGACAAAACGGAGGTTTGTATGAATAAGAAGAAGCTTACTGTTTCACTTTTTATATTATTTCTCCTATTGATCTGGCTCAATACAAATGCTCTAGCAGAGATGCGAGGATACTGGATGTTTGAAGAGGACAGTGGTTCAACTGCGTATGATTCATCTGGATTTGGTAATGATGGGTTTTTATGTGATGATATGGATACGACGACCTGTTGGGTGAATGGCAAGCGAGGAGGAGCATTAAAATTCGATGGTATCGATGACTATGTGGACTGTGGCGACAGTTCATGTCTCACGATCACAGATGCGCTCACGATTGAAATGTGGCTTAAGTTTGATACCCTTACAATAAATGAAAATGTGTTGTCTAATGAACTCTATAGAATATATCACCGTGGAGAGTGGGCTGGTGATAGAATCTACTTTTTATACAGGATTGCAGAGAATATGAAGCCCGGTCAATCAGAATGGTCAAATTGGGCAGGCGTAAGGACAGCAATAGAACTTCAGCAGGACCGCTGGTATTATCTGGTTGCTGTTATGTCAGGCGATACGATGCGGATCTATGTAAACGGCGAGAAGCAGGGAGAGAACACCTGTTTATCGGGATTTACCAAGGATACAACAGACGTGCCAAATCTGTACTTCGGGATTGAGAAATTTGAATATGAGTATTATTTAAAGGGAACACTTGATGAGGTCATTATACGCAACAGGGCGTTGGGCGATGATGAGGTCTTTCAGAGGGCAACCTGTGGATGGTGGAAGTTTGATGAAGGAAGTGGTTCAGTTGCTGGGGATTCCTCAATCTTCCATAATGATGGGACACTTAGGAATATGGATACAACCACCTGCTGGGTGGATGGAAAAGTAGGTAAGGCACTAAAATTCGATGGGAGAAACGACTATGTTGACTGTGGAAATGCAGGTAGTTCTGTGGTTTCGAGCAACAGGTTAACCCTGGAAGCCTGGATAAAACCTGAGAATGCAAACGGGGATATTATGGGGTTCTCATCAAGCATAAATTCTCATTGTGGATACAGTTTCAGGTTAGATAGCCAGAAACTGCAGCTAACATTTCAGGATAATGGTGGCACCTGGCACACAGCCACCTCTACATATACCGTTTCTCTAAATCAGTGGAGTAAGGTTGCGGTTACATACAATGCACCGGCAGGGACGCTTATGTTCTACAAGAATGGTGAGCCTGAGATAATAGAGGAAAGCTCAACCTGCGATAATACTGCGACCCAACTCAAGATAGGCTGGAATAATTCGAACTACTTCAAGGGCAGCATAGATGAGCCAATTGCTTACGATATCTCTTTAAGTAATGCAGAAATGGAGTTACATTATGAACCGAGTGATTGTGGTGCAGAGCTCAACCCCACAGGCAATCCCATTGGCGGAGGATACGGATATACGGATATTATTATGCCCTCACAGGCTGATACCGTGGTCGCAACAAAACAGGAATTGCTTAATGTCTTAGAAAATGCAGAGGCTGGAGATACCATATTTGTGATTGATACCGTTGAGATAGACCTGAGTGGAGAAAAAAAAGACACAATTCCCGGTGGTGTAACCCTGGCAAGCGGAAGAGGTAGAATCTTAAGTGACAGCAGCGTCTCAGAAGGGGCGTTACTATATACCACAGAGCACGATGTGACAATAAGACCTCTTTTTGAGGCTGGCGGCGATTCGGTTCGTTTCACAGGTCTCAGATTAAAGGGACCTGATACGGAAATAGGAAACCACGACACAATGGGAAACTATAAATTCTCTTTTGGGATTCAGTCAAAATATAATCCTTTTGAGGTCGACAATTGTGAAATACTGGGTTGGACACAGGGAGTAATAGTCAAAGTGGGCTGCACGAATGCATACATACATCACAATTACATCCATCATAATAGGCGCAATGGAATTGGATATGGAGTATGTTTGCCCTATACGCAGGGTAATGGTGATTCTGCTGCTGCGCTTATTGAAGCCAATCTATTTGATTTCTGTCGTCATCATATTGCCTCTTTTGGTTGGGCTGATAGCCTAAGAGGAAGTAGCTACGAAGCACGGTATAACATAGTGCTTGAGCACGGATTGGCTCATAGTTTTGACAGGCATGGGACAAAAGAGGATTCTTCGTGGGTAGGTGGGGAAGGTGGTTACTGGACATTAATCCACCATAATACATTCAGGATTACAGACCAAAGAGCAGCTAAAATACGAGGGCGACCCCATAATGGAGTACGCATACATCACAACTGGTTTTACCAGCCAGGACGGGTTGATGAAGTATGGTTGTACACCAAAGATAGCGTTTCGGTTTATAATAATATCTACAGCCTGAGTAAACCTCAAGGTATAGAGTCGAAATTGCCCATTGCTAAAGCAAGCATTGAACCATCTTTCGGGAAAAGTCCTTTGACGGTTTCTTTTGACGGTTCAAAGAGTACTGACCCTGATGGTTCGATTATTTCCTACCAGTGGGATTTTGGTGACGGAAACACCAAGAGCGGAGATACGGTAAGTTATACCTATAATGATGTTGGTAAATACAATGTAGTCTTAACCGTTACTGATAATGGTGGTATTTTGGCAAGGGATATGTTACCGGTCACTGTTTTTCCTGCTACAGGAAATCATATCCTGAGTTTCTGGGTAATCGACTGCTACAGAGACACCCTCCTTTCGGGATACTATCTCAAACAGGCATACGTCGTTGTTGCTTCGGACACGGACATGGTCTGGGAAGATGATATTTCGGGGGATGAAGGCTGGCAGCACATAACGGTAAATGTGGATAGTCTAACAGTAGGAAAAGACACCGTAACAGTAATTTTTAAGGTTTACTGTGCAAAAGATGCAGGTAGCGCAGATGTTGCAGAGATTATGGTATGGTGGGATGATATTTACCTGTTTGGTGGTAGTGTTTGCAACTGGGATTTTGAGAAGGATTATGGTGGATGGCAATATAAGAGGGAAAATTTAAACTGGATATTAACATATACAAGCGCAGATATAAGAAGCGGAAATGCATCTTATGTAATTTTACGTCCATCCAAAGTATCCTGTGATAGTGGTTCCTATGCACAGATTAGCCAGGAAGTATTCATAGATACGATTCCGCCCACCGTAGGAATAACAAAACCGGAAGGTGGGGAGAAATGGGAAATCGGAGGATTACACAGGATTGAGTGGAGTGCAAGTGATAATGTGGGTCTTCTGTATCAGAAGATATCTCTCTTTACTGGAGACAGCACAATTTCTGTAGATTCTTTGGGAAGCGAATTAAGTGAGTATGATTGGGATATTCCCGACCTAACATCGGACAGCTGCCGCATTGAGATTTTGGTTGGTGATTCTTCTTTGAATGAGAAAGCTGACACAAGCAACTATTTTGAGATAGGACCACTTTTTTCTGATACCTCCTGTGCAACTGCCCTCAACAATCAGAGAAAGCTTATTGTTCGGAGCAATGGAAATCCCACCTTTTTATATCAATCTTCAACAAGGATACTCTATGATTATTCGAGCAATGGTGGATCGAGCTTTGTACAATCAAGCATTGGCGATGGCGAGTATCCAGCTCTGGCGAGTTACACGGATACTGCATCGAACGAAATCCTCGGAGTCGTGTGGATTAACAATGAGGTGCTGTATTTTTCACGATATGACAGCTGCTGGAGTGAAGCCTGCTCTCTCATTACTAATCTAATTGTGGGTGTAAATGTCCATTATTCTCCTCCAGCGCTCGCAATTGATAATTCTGGAGTTGGTCAGCTCGCCTGGGAGTTATATACAGAGCCTACAAACTATCCAGGATACATAACCTATAAATTGCATTACTCCACTTTTAATGCTGGACTGGATACACCAAGTATCATAGAAGATGATACACTGGACATTGCGAGTGAATATGTTTCAGAGTGGACTCAAGGGCTTGAGTTGAGATGTGCATCTATTGCTTTATATAATGATACAATGTCTGTTATTACCTGGTCACGACCAATAGGGGCCGGGAAGGATACAATTTATTACAAAGAAAAAGGTGTAAGTGGCTGGCCAACTGACCCGGAGACTGTATCAGTTTCGGCGAACACATCAAAACATCCATTTTGTGATGTTGCAAATGGGAATATACACATAGTATGGGAAGAAGATAATAAAGTCAAATATAGAAAGAAGTCGGGGGTAAACTGGACTTCGATAGAGGTTGTTAGCAATACCTCGCTCGTCTCAAGAAGTCCACAGATGTTGGATGGAGATATTTGTATTTTCACCGAGGTGCCGCTGTTCCCACCAGGTAATTACTCACATATCGTTTACAGAAAGAAGTCTGCTTTTGGCTGGGGTGCATCGGTTGTAATAGATTCGACAAATAGTCTTTCGGAATATCCACAGAGTTACATAGAGACAACTCCATTCGGAAGAAACCTTCATACAGTATGGACCGAGGGTAACAATTCACCTTATGAGGTGATGTATAAAAAAGTAAATCAGCCTTGAAGCGATAGGTAAGAAAAAATGAAAAAAGAATTTGCGGTTGTACTGGTGAGTGGAGGGATGGATAGTGCCGTTGTATGCGGCATTGCAAGTAAGAAATATAAACTTGCAATGCTGCACATAAACTATGGGCAGAGAACAGAAGAGCGTGAATTAAAGTCCTTCAATGCACTTACAGATTTCTATAAGGCGAAAAAAATACTTGTTGTAAATTTAGAATATTTCAAGAAGATTGGTGGAACAAGTCTTATTGATAAGAATCTTGATATTCCCGAGGGACTATCAGAGGAGAGTGTGCCATCTACATATGTTCCATTTAGAAATGCCCAGTTTCTTTCCATTGCAGTCTCCTGGGCAGAGGTTATCGGAGCATCCGCCATTTTTGTTGGCGCAACAGAAGAGGATGCCGCGGGTTATCCTGACTGCAGAAGAGAGTTCTATTCGGTATTCGACAAACTCGTAAGCGTTGGAACAAAGAAGGAAACAAACATAGAAATTATCACTCCGGTAATTGCTATGAAAAAAGACAATATTGTTAGGTTAGGAGCAGAGCTGGGTGTCCCATTTGAACTTACCTGGTCCTGTTATAAGAATAATGATAAGGCTTGTGGAAAGTGTGATAGTTGCCTGAGAAGAATAAGGGCATTCAAAGAAGCAAGTGTTAAAGATAAAATAGAATATTCCCGGTAGCCTATATTTCTCCTCTTGACTTGAAAGCCTTCGAAAGTGTTATTCCATCAATATAATCAATATTACTTCCCATGGGAATGCCTGTTGCGATTCTTGTTATTTTTATATTATAAGGTTTTAGTATTTTTGAAATATAAAGTGCGGTTGCTTCTCCTTCTGTATCAGGATTTGTTGCGATTACCACTTCTTTTATTGAACCTTCCTTTATTCTTTCCACGAGTTCCCTGATTCTGAGTTGTTCGGGCCCTATACCATCGAGTGGCGATAGAGCACCTCCAAGAACATGATATAGCCCTTTGTAAAAGTCAGCCCTCTCAAGCGAATAAAGGTCCATAGGTTCTTCTACGACACAGAGTAAATTTCTATCCCTTGAAGGACTTGTACATATTTCGCACACATCTTGTTCGGTTATGTTTCCACAAATGGAGCAAAATTTAACTCCTTCTTTTGCTTCCCTTATGGCACTGGCAAGTTCAAGAGCATTTTCTTTTGATTCCTTGAGAAGATAAAAAGCAAGTCTCAAGGCTGTTTTTCTGCCTACACCAGGCAACTTTCTCAGCTCTTCGACCAATTTCTCGTGTTTCTGGGAGAAATATCGCATAGAAGGTTTTTACACAGGGATGTTCATGTTGCCCATTCCAGGGATGTTCAAACCACCGGTTATCTTATTCATTTCTTCTTTGGCAAGTTCATCGGCTTTTCTCTTCGCTTCGTTGACTGCCGCCAGTATTAAATCCTCGAGCATTCCTATATCTTTGGGATTTACGACCTCAGGATCAATCCTGATTGTCAGAATTTCCTGTTTTCCGTTGGCAGTTACAGTTACCATTCCTCCTCCGGATGTTGCTTCGACTTCTTTTTTTTCGAGTTCCTGTTGCATTTTTTTGATTTTTTTTTGAAACTCCTGTGCTTGCTTTATGAGATTTTGGAATTTCATTTAAGCATACCTTTCATTTCCTTCCCTTTTTTAATTTTCAGATTCACATATTATCGGGGTTTTCGATTTTTGCATTTAAAATTTCCTGTGCTCTTTTTATTTTTTCATCATCCGGAAGTGCATTTTCCGTTATCCTGTCCTCACGTTTTGTGCTTTCTATTTTTCTCCTTTCTTCGATGAGTTTGAATTTTGCTTTTTCTCCAAAAATTGAATGTAATGCGTTTTCTATGAGTTTTGTTCTATCTTTATGCTCCAGATGGTGTTTCAAGAAACCATTAGGTTCATTGGTCTTGATAGTAAGAACACTGTTTTCGTAAGATACGGGAACGAAATTTTCGAGGATTGCAGCTACAGAATTTTTTTCATCTTTTACTAAATTGACCACTTTCTTCCACAAGTCTTCAAGAGAACCTGGATTTGGTTTCTTTTCTTGTTCGGGCGTATCGCCATATTCCATATTGCTTTCAGCTACCTTTTCAACTGGAATAGAATTTTCCATACGCTCGATTTTTTCTATTAGTTCCTTAATCTGAAGCGTATCCTCCAACCTGGAAAGAGTCAGGAATTCGAGTTCAACAAAGATTCTTGACAAGCTTGAATTTTTCATTTTTCTTATCAGGAAGGAAAGTTTATTCAACATTTGCAGAAGGGAAAAACTGGTGAATAGGTTTTTTTTCTCTAAATATTTGTTTTCCTCCTGTTCCGATAGATCGGGAATTGTCACACCATTTTTAAGCAGGAAGATTTTTCTCAAGTGTTTTATGTAACCGGAAATGAGTTCTTCCATATCGTAGCCACTGTCAAAAAGTGAGTCGATAATTTCGAGTATTTTCTTCTCACTTTTGGCTTTTATTGCATCGGTTATGGAAAAATAAATTTCGTCTTCAACCAGACCGAACATATTTCTTACTGAATTTTCTGTTATCTCTTTATCTGAGTAAGTAAAGAGTTGGTCAAGCATGCTCTCAGCATCCCGTAAACTACCATCTGCCTGTCTTGCGATCAATTTCACGGCAAGGTCGTTTATATTTATTTTTTCCTTTTTTGATATTTCTTTGATTTTGGTTTCTATTTCTGGAACTGTCAGTCGTCTGAAATTGAATCTTTGACATCTGGAAAGAATGGTCATTGGAACCTGGTGTGGCTCGGTTGTGGCAAATATGAAGATAACATGTTTCGGGGGTTCCTCAAGGGTTTTAAGCAATGCATTAAATGCATGTGTTGTGAGCATATGAACTTCGTCGATGATGTATATTTTGTATCTACTTGTTCCGGGAGCATATCTCGTATTCTCTCTGAGAGTTCTTATCTCATCTATGCCTCTATTGGATGCCCCGTCTATTTCCAATACATCGAGATTCATCGAATTGTTGATTTCCTTACAGTTCGAGCAAGTATTGCAAGGATGTTCGGTTGGTCCTCCTTTGCAATTGAGCGATTTGGCAAGCACTCTTGCAGTAGTTGTTTTGCCAACCCCTCTGGGACCGGAAAAAAGGTAAGCATGAGCAACTCGGCTTTCTTTTATTGCATTTGTGAGAGTTCTGGTTATGTGTTCCTGTCCGACGATTTCACTGAAGTCTTTCGGTCTATATTCTCTAGCAATTACAATGTATGCCATATTATTCCTTACCGTAAAGAACGCAAAGTCCGCAAAGGTTGATTCATTTTTTCATATGCCTATTTAAAATTACGTTTCCTTCATATTTCCTGGTTTCCACTTCATTGGATTCTATTATTATATCTCCGATACTCTCGCTCTCCCATACTCCGTTTCTACAGGTGTATTTTCTCAACAGTAATGTCGGGGCGGTCGGATTTGAACCGACGGCCCCCAGCCCCCCATGCTGGTGCGCTAACCGGACTGCGCCACGCCCCGATTGGTCGTGCACCTGAAAGTTGAGAAGAGCTGGATAGGGTTTAAGCGGGAAGAAAACTCCAGCCAGGTAAACCTCGATCAGACACAAACATTCTTACCGCTGCTACCTTCCGGTCCTGACGGGGTTCGAAATATATATCTATGGAGGGTCCAGCCTTCAGCGTCACCACCCGCATAAACTATTCTATCCGACGCTTACCTCCTATCAGTAGTTGACCCTGCTATAGCGGATTGCAGGTAACAGGGCACCGCTAACTCCCCGTCTAGCACGACCTATTTTTTAAATTTTATAACAGAAAATAAAATCTATGTCAATACATTTCTTTGTAGAAATTGTTATTTTCCCCAGCACTTGAATGGTTTGAAGCCAAATTTCGCTTGACGGATCAAAAAATAGGTGATAGTGTTATCTCATGATCAGCAAGAAGGTCGTTCGAAATATAGTGAAAAGAGCCTTAAAAGAGGATATTGGAAAGGCAGATATTACTACGAAGTTGGCAGTTCCGCAAGGGGTAAAAGCGATTGGTGTGATTATTGCAAAGGGAAATGGTATTCTTTCAGGAGGAATTGTTGCCAGTGAGGTGTTCAATGCTGTGGATAGTAACATTAGAGTTACCTTTCATGAAAAGGATGGAGCAAAACTTACTATGGGCATGGCAATTGCAGACATACAGGGAAATGCTCATTCCCTTCTTTCATCCGAAAGGGTAGCCCTTAACTTTTTGCAGAGGATGAGTGGGATTTCAACACTTACAAATAAGTATGTTGAGAGAGTAAAAGGGACCGGTACCAAGATTCTGGATACAAGAAAAACTACGCCAAATTTGAGGATTTTGGAGAAGTACGCTGTTCGAATTGGTGGAGGATTCAATCACAGAATGGGATTGTACGACCAAATTTTGATCAAGGATAATCATATTGGTCTGGGAGGAGGTATAAGGAGTGTTTTGAAGAAGGTAAAGAGATTAGATTCAAACAAGATTTTTACAGAAATCGAAGTTCAGAATGTAAATCAACTTAGAGAGGTTTTATCATTTGATGTGGACAGGATAATGCTTGATAATATGGCTATTGAGGATATAAAAGAGGCAGTATTTATTGTTAAAGGGAAGTGCGAGGTTGAGGTAAGCGGTAAGGTTCGCTTGCAGAACGTCAGGGAAATTGCGGAAACCGGAGTAAATTATATTTCCGTAGGTGCACTAACACATTCATATAAATCTATTGACTTAAGTATGGAGGTTAGGGAAATAGGTTAAAATGGGGAATCTCAAAATTTGCGTTCCATAGTTTCTATATTCTCGAAAATAAAATAGAGTGGATTTTCCCTTTTACCGTTCTTCATTACTTCATAATAGAGGCATGGACCTGTCACCCTTCCAGTTTTTCCAACATATCCAATTATATCGCCTCGTTTTATATAATCTCCTTCTTCCACTCTGGTCGACCGTAGATGTCCATATTTTGTCATATACCGTGTGCTGTGTACTATCAAGAGGAAAAGTCCAATTCCATCCTCCACTCCCTTTCTCAATACAGAACCGTCGGCAGCAGAGTACACCGGCGAACCCTTTGCTGCCACGAATGTAACACCAGGATGAAATCTTATCTGGTCAGTGATAATATCGTTAATATAACCATAACCTTTGCTTAATCGTCCATTTACAGGCTTTATTGAGGGTATGTAAGAAAAAAGTTTTTCGTTTTTGCTTAGTTTCTGAGAAACACTTGAAAAAATTTCCCTATTTCTTCTGCTAATTACAATAAGGGTATCTAATTGTTGGGAAATCGTAAATCCATCCAATGATAATCCAGATGTATGAGAATTTGGAAGTTTTTGAACATCAAGGATTGGCTCTATTCTCTGTGCCTCATTATCAAGTTGTTTAACTTTGTCTTTCATAATAGTTAGCTTTTCCCGCAATTCTTCTCCTGCCTGTCCTAAAGTTTTGTTTTCTGTTCGCAAAAATGAGACATCTTTTTCTCTAACCAATGCTTTTTCAGACTGCCCGAATACTTTTATGAGAGATAGGACAGAAATTCCAACAAGAACGACGACAAACAGGAAGATTAGTATAAAAAACAAGGGTTTTTTTCCGCCTGCTGGCTGATTTGGAATAACTGAAAGATTGAATCCTTTTTTCATTATTTGTAAGATTGAAGAAGAAACGAATCAGGGAAGTTGCGAACTTTGGTCAACGCTTTTTCTTTTAATTGTCTCACCCTTTCTCTCGACAGATCGAGTGTCTGTCCAATTTCTTCAAGGGTATGTGGTCTCTCGCCATTTAAGCCAAAATACAGGATGAGAATTTTAAATTCTCTTGCAGGCAATTTTTTAAGTTGTCTCATAATTTCGTTCTTGAAGTTCTTTCGTGAGAAAATTTCTTCCGGAGAAGGATAAGTCTTGGAAAAAATAATGTCAATAAAGTATAGATTTTCAGTTGAAGAAACTGGGGCATCTAGAGAAATATCCTGTTTTGCCATTGAAATCGCTCTTTTAACTTCCTGTGTTTTAAGTTTAAGGGCTTTTGCGATTTCCTCTTCCGATGGCTCTCTGCCCCCTGTTTTTCGTTTAAGTTTAGCTCTCATTTTGGCAATATCTCTTATCTTTTGTTTTTGATTTAATGGTAGCCTTACTATTCTCGTTTGTTCTGCGATAGTCTTAAGAATTGCCTGCTTGATCCACCAAACTGCGTAAGAGATAAATCTGACATTTCTGGAAACATCAAATTTCTTTGCCGCCCTTAGGAGTCCAATATTTCCTTCATTAATAAGGTCCATTAGGGGTATGCCATAATCCTTATACATTTTTGCAATACTAACGACAAACCTCAGGTTTGAAGAAACCAGTTTCTCTACAGATTTTTTGCTGCCTTTCTTTATTTTTTTTGCCAGTTTAACTTCTTCTTCTTTTGTCAGTAAAGGATAGATTTGTATTTCTCTTAGATATATCGATAAAGGTTCGTCTGTTATTTTGCTTTGATTTTCTACAAGCACCGATTTTCCTGTATTATGGTTTATTGCTCTATTGCCAGAAAGATGATGTATCCATTTTGTTTCTTTATTTGAAATGTTATATGTGGAGATTTTTCGTAAATTTTGGTCGCTTTTTTGTAGTCACTCAAGTTTCTGATATAAATATTCCCGATTCTTTTAATGATATCCTCATTTTCAATTCCTGCTTCAGCTGCCGGACTATTTTCCCCCACTTTTACTACCTTAACTCCTGATTCTTCTTCATCAGATCCTACGTTTGAGACCGTCAAACCCAGCCAACCTTTTTGCTCCTGTTCCTCACTCTTTACTATTTGCTCATCGGATGGCATTTCAGCTATTGTTATGCTAAAGGTTTTCTCTTTTCCATCCCTTATTATTTCAGTCTTTATCCTTGATCTGGGTTTACTTTCAGCGACTTTAAATCGGAATTTTCCCAGGTCGGTGACTGTCTCGCCGTCGAATTTTATTATGATATCACCATCCATTAACCCTGATTTAGCGGCAGGTGAATTGCTCAACACTTTTGTTATTATTACGCCTTTTGCGTTTTTGAGGTTAAGTCCTTTTGCTATTTCTGGAGTCAGTTCCTGTATGGAAACACCGATCCAGCCTCTTGTAATTCTGCCTTTGTTAATCAATTGATTGGCAATAGACTTTGCTAAATTAGCCGGGACTGCGAATCCTATACCGACGTTTCCTCCGCTGGGGCTTGCGATTGCAGAATTAATACCAATTACTTCTCCATCGATACTGACAAGTGGACCTCCACTATTGCCAGAATTAATCGCAGCATCGGTCTGGATAAAATCCTGGTAGGTAGGTCCATGACTGAGAAGAACGTTGGTTCTGCCTTTTGCGCTGATTACACCAACTGTCATCGTCTGGCTAAATCCAAAAGGACTCCCGAATGCGATAGCCCAATCTCCAATCTCCAATTTGTCGGAATCGCCGAGTTTTGCGAATTTTAGATGTTCTTTTGTTGCGATTTTTAGAACCGCGACATCGGTTTTGGAATCCGTACCTATGATTTTGACTTCATCTGACTTGTAGGTAGTGTTGTCGGAGAGTGTAACGATTATCTTATCCGCACCTTGAACAACATGATTATTGGTAAGAATATATCCTTGTTCCGAGAATATTACTCCGGAGCCAAGACTTTTTGCTTTTCTTTCAAATTCCTTTGGCACCTGTCCGAAGAATTCCTGGAAAGGGAAGTCAAAAAAGGGCGATTTGACTCTGATGATTCTTTCTGCGCTTATGTTAACGACTGCTGGAAGGATTTGCTTTGCAATGGAAGTAAATGGACTTTTTTGTGTGTAAGCAGAGCCAGGTAATGTATGTGGATTATTTTCCAGTGCAAAGGTCTCTTCGACATTTTTCCTGCTGAAAATATTTATGTTAGATGCAATAACCAATCCGAAAATAAATGCAATTACAGCAACCATTGCCGTAAATACAGCACCAGCGATATATCCCTTACTCCTCATTTTTTTCTCCTTGTTGTTCTATGCTGTCAACCATCTCAAGGATGATTTTAGCACCCGAAATATTAACACCTTTATCGTGAACAAGATAACATACATATTTCAACCTTTTTACATCCTTTTCAGAATACAATCTCCTATTCGTCTGTGTTCTTATGGGACATACGAGTCCTTCTCTGTCATAAATCCGAAGGGTTTGAGTATGTATCCCCAGTATTTTTGACACGATACTTATTGTGAAAACGGGAGTTTCTTCATTAATTTCGTTCAACTTCCTGTTTTTCTTCCTTGTTAACTCTGAATTTGTATTAATCTCTTGTTTGCTATCTTCTTTCATAAACAACGCATAAAGTCATCCTCGCCCCTTTTAATGGGGCGAGGATAGCTTTTTTACTTAACTGTTATTCCGATCTCTTTGGGTTTAACCTTTTCCGATTTCGGAAGGATGACAGTCAGGATTCCCTGTTCATAAGTTGCCGTTACTTTGGCTATTTCGACTTCTTTTGGCAAACTTATTACTCTCTTGAATTTGCCATAACTTCTCTCGATTCTGTGGTAGGTTTTGTCCTTTTCTTCTTTTTCAAATTTTCTTTCACCCATCACTTGAAGCTTTCCTTCGGTAATTGTCAGTTTTATTTCTTCTTTTTTCATACCCGGAAGTTCGGCTACTATTTTTATGTTGTCAGTGGATTCTTCGATATCGAGAGCAGGAAACCACAAACCCTGGGATTTTAACTTATCTTCAGGAGTTCTCACTGCGAAATCGTTAAATAGTTTGTCGATTTCTTCTCGCAGAGAAATCATATCCTTGAAAGGTTCCCATTTTTTGATCCCAAATGTCATATTATCACCTCCTATGCATATTTTTTGCTCCACCCATTCCTTCTCACTTCACATATATAATATAATACCTGTTATTGAATTTGTCAAGTTTTTTATGAATTTTTTTGAAAGTTTCCTAAAAGATATTTTTTAACTATTTGTTTATCAGATTATTTAATTGCTTTTCTTCCTTTACTAACTCCTTTTCCAATTTCTTAATTTTGTTTATCAATTCAATTACGCTATCGTCATCAGTAACAGATTTTTTCCTTCGACCTGTTTTGGCAAGTTCATAAATCCTCCCACCCAATTCTTCGAAGTTCTGCCTGATATTCCTATGGATACCTACGATATCGACCCTCAATTTTCCAATCTTAGTTAGTTCGTCTGTTTTTTCTGCGGCAAGAATAAACCCTTTTCTTATTTTATCCCATAATGTTTCCATTATTCCTCCTTTATCGATTTTCTTATTGGAGGGATAATAACATACTTTGATGTTATAGTCAATCTATTTCAACGAAGAGTTAGCAAGAAAGTTCCGTTTAAGTTGGGAGGATGGGTTTTATAACCCTTGGATATTTGCCAAATATTCTTTTGTAAACCTCTGGATAATTGTCTTTTCCTCCTGTTGCAAGAACCGTAATGGGCATTGCTTGTCTGGCAAGGACTAACATTTTTTTTGTCTTGTTTCTTATTTCCCATTGAGCATGCTTATCCTCTCTTAATCGTGATATGTGGTAGAGCTCTCGTGCATTAACCGAGAGAAGAACTCTTTTTCTATGAGCATTAGTCAATACATACTGAGAAACGACTGGAAACTCTTCATTCAACCTATAGAATAAGTTATCAGTCTGTTTAATGAATTCCTTGAACTTTTCTGCCATTCCCGTTTCATTAATGGATTCTGGAATTGTTACGCCAAGATGAGGGTTGTATCTCTGTGAGGTGATCGTTGCCTGTCTGTGTCTTTTAAGTTGAGCAAAACATGATGCAGAGACAACTAATTCATAAGTAAGATGTATATACTCGAATTCTCTTAGAACTGTATCGTATAATTCCATGTGCTGAAAGGCTTTTTTCACCAGATCTTTCTTTGCTTTGGGACTCATGTTTTTTGCTTTTTGTTTCGCTTTTGTAAAAGATATATCTGAAATAGAATGCAGTATTGAAGAGACAAGGATAGAGTCTGCATTTTTTGTACAGTCGATCAAGTCTACGTCGCATTTTTCCTTCTCCCCAATTTTGCTCTTTTTAACTTTTGCGAAATCCTTTATAGAGGAGTAAGTTTTTTTATCGAAAGGATTTTCTTCATAGAAAAGTATCACCGATGGAGCGATTTTTTTGACCAGCGCGTGGATTTTTTCCCCGAATATTCTTGCTTCTTCCAGATTATGCGAAGCAAATCTTCTCAATAAAAGTTCAAGATTCCTTGCATTAATTGTCTCGCCGATTTGAGTTTTTTGGGACAGACCGAGCACATATCTTGCATCTTCATTTGCCTTAATTCGTATGTTCCTTGTTTCCTCTTTTGTTGGTTGTCTTCCAATTTTCTTTTTCTCGGAATTAACGATTCTCTTGTATAGTTCATGGTATAATTTTGTTCCCTTATCCATAAGTCTCACAAATCTATCTATGTACCTGCTTTTTGCAATCTCGGGAGGTATGACATAATTACCTTTAAGTTTTATATATCTTTGAGATTTTTCTGTGTAGGAACACAGTCTAAACTTTTCAAGTTCTTCTGTTAGTAATCTCGAGATGTCCATTATATCGAAATTGAAAACTGCGTGTTCTGCCACCGAATGGTGTCCCATTTCAAATATTATCTTCCTGTTCGTCCTTCTTGCTTTTTCAATCTCTTTTTTTGCGATTTTTCTCAGCTCCTTAACTGGTTTAGGGCTTCTGCTAATTCTTGCATAGGCAGCGGGGAAAACTTCGGGTGTGAGTGCTATGTTGGTCTTATTGTCCTTTTTGAGTTCTTTAAGTGTTTCGTAGTCTACGTTAAAACCAGCGAGCACAATCTTCACTTTTACTGTCCTCTATTCGATAAATTTTTGTAACTGCTTTCGTTGACTTCAGGCTTAAGACGCAAAGTTTTAAGCTTTTTTTGCATATTTTTAGTCTCCAGTCTTATGTCTGTGGTCTCAGGTCTCGTTTTGCTTCCATTCCTCATAATGAATAATCTCATCGAGAGACAGCCTATTTTTCTCTATTGGGGAATCGGCAGGATAACCTAATGTAAGCAACTCCACAACTTTGATATGCTCGGGAATATTAAGAATAGTTCTTACTTTATCAGGATAAAACGAACCTATCCAGCATGTACCAAGGTCAAGTTCGACAGCCGCAAGGGTTAGGTGATCGATGGCGATTGCTACATCAATCGGGTAACATCGCTCCCCGCACCGCATACTATGCTCATCGGTTTCAGCGCAACAGGCAATGATAACAGGCGCTTGCGCAACAAACTCCTGGTTATTCGCAGCTTCCATCAGTTTACGTCTTTTTGCTTCATCCGTAACCACAACGAATCGCCATTCCTGAAAATTACCTGCCGAAGGTGCCAACCTTACCGCATTGAATATTCTCGTAAGTTTTTCCTTCTCAACTGGTTTTGTAGAATATGCTCTTACACTTCTTCTTTGCCTAATAGCGTCAAAAATGTTCATAGTCACTCCTTTATTGTAGTCCCCATATGTCCAATTACGCTGCAGTGAGAATGAAAGGGGGATTTAGGGGGATTAAAATTCCTCCGATGATAAGATTTCAATATTCAATAAATATAGGTTGTTCCGTTAGTTCGATATATAGAACATTGTTCTTCATTTCGAGTTTAACGGGTTTTCCGAGAAAATCCAATACCTTTGCATTTTTCCTTTCGAATGGTATGGATATGGTTTCCTTTCCTTCTGTTCTCCATACGACCAATTTTTTACCTTTAGGACCTTTAAAAACAAGCAAGAAGTTTTTCTCTATATCCCCCACTTCAATGCGGGAAACGTTGTTGCAGTGACCATCAAGCTGTTCATTCATAACCTTAAAGGCAGTGTAAGAAGGTTTCAATTTGAAATTGGAGTTTATTAGACCATGATTGTTTTCCCGCCATTTGTAGTATATTGCACAGGTAACGCCTGCGTATGCCTCGATACAGAATCTTCTTGTAAGGTATTCAGCCTGTTTTAGTTTGGCATGCTTGGCCCCGAGTTTTTCTAAGTCCAGATATGTTAAGCCCCAACCCCATTCGCTTGAAACCATTTTTGGTTTAACTCTGCCAGACGGGACATATTTATCCATCATTTTTCGCAGTCCTGTATAGCATTTCAAAACTGATTCGGGACCACCTTCTCTATATGGATGAACCGAAACACCATCTATAAGTTCAAATAATCCCAGTTTGGCACAATTTTCTATGAATCCAAGGTCACAACCCACTGTTGCCGGTGCGATAATTACAGCATTTTTGTCTTTTTTCCGAATTGCTTTGCAGGTAAGGTGTAAGAGTTTCATATAATCATCAGGATTTGGTTCGTCTCCCCAGAATTTTGCGATATTCGGTTCGTTCCAAACTTCCCATATCACCCTTTTGTTTTTATAGTGTTCTGCAGCCGCCTTAGCGTAATTGGCGAATGCCTTTCTATAATCATATGTCTTAATGGATTTTTCCATACCATAAAGTCTGTTCTTATAGTCAAGGATGAAAAGGATGCGTACACCCTGTTTCCCCATAGAGTCTACGAGTTCATCGTATCTTGAAAAGTTGTAAATGTGTTTTTCTCTTTCCACGCCTGCCCAGGTCAGGTCTGCCCTGATGAGTTTGATATGTGCATCTTCTATGAGTTTCAAATCCTTCTCAGGAGCTCCCATGAAGTGAATATTTACTCCAACACCATCAGGAATAAGAGTTTCTGGGAATCCCCCAATTGCCGTGGGTTGAGTTTTTTGCGAGCAAGTTGCGGACAAAAAGAATACAGCAAGGGAAAGTAGAACTAATATATTGAAAGACGTCATTTTGCCAGTCATAAATTTTTTATATCAAACAAATTGCTGCAAGTCAAGATAAAAAGGAATGAACACAGACAAATCGAAAGTAGAATTAAGCAGTGTATCTTTGCACTTAAAAATCATCCGCGGGAGATAAAATATAATGTGGAAAGAGGGAGAGAAAAGAGATGTTTATATAACGGTAAAAGTTGAGACAG
>Ga0315544_1001190_pt1 | contig 20936 bp, 24 predicted proteins | sample SalMarSW160130MG_2_FD_202543 | JGI IMG/M metagenome (GOLD analysis project Ga0315544, IMG submission 202543) | Salt marsh sediment microbial communities from the Plum Island Ecosystem LTER, Massachusetts, United States - Salt Marsh Sediment SW1601-130 ... | reverse complement strand
GAGATCCTGAGCGAGCTCGCCCGCGACCTCGCCGACACCGTACGCAAGAGCGCTAAGATCGATTGGACGATGAAGGAGAGCATCCGCGCCGAGATGCGCGTCCTCGTCAAGCGCACCCTACGCAAGTACGGATACCCGCCCGACAAGCAGCAGAGGGCAACCGATACTGTCATCCAACAAGCTGAGCTGCTGGGAGAAGAGTGGGCGGGATGATGCCGAAAGATGAGGATACGATGGGCACACTGAGTCCGAGACAGCAGATCCTCTTGAAGGAATACGAGAAGGCACAAGACTCTGCTGAGCACTACAACAGCCTGCTCTGGCAGGCCATCGGGATCATCGTTGCCCTCAATGCAGGTGCAATTGCAGTAGCTGGCAAGGCTGTTGCTGATGCGTTCTGGGGAGACAGCGGAATGGGTGCGGCAGTCCTTGCTCTTGTCGTGAGCTGCGTTGGTTTCTTCATTGTGAATCCGGCAGGACTGGCCCTCACCGAGAAGTTCCGAAGCCTCCAAAGAGCGAAGCTCTACAGGTGCAGGCAGATAGAGCGCAGCTTCGCCGGCATCGTCGCTATGCGCCAGCACAGTGGCACCAATCAGTTGGAGAAGGAGGCCTCCGGCAATCACGATGCCCGATCCAAGGAAGCCCACAAGGAGCGAAGGAAGTTACGCAAGCGATCCGACTGGGTGGCTGTCCTCCTTGAAAGGATCGCCTACTGGCTGTACTGGGTCCTCTGCCTCATCTGGCTTCACGATGCGATTTGCAGGGCGTTCCACCCGCGGCAGCGGATCATGGATCAGGTCATCGTGTTTCGCGCAGTTGTTCTCTTCTGCAATCTTGTCTTTCTCGCGGTCGCTGTTCTTGGTGTCATCTTCATTGCCAGTTGCGCGGGAACGGCACGTACGCCCCACCCGCTCTACGAACCTCGGGGTCTACCATTGGATTTTGTAGGGAGACGGGAGCCCCTCCGTTGAGGTAGACTGACTGCGACGGGGGTGTGGCTCTTGGGGTCGGCAGTCTCTGACTGCTCGCTTCTGAAATGCCGCTCCCGTCTTTCATGTCATCCGGGAGCGTCTGCCGGGATGATGCTGAGCGCCGCAGTGTAGCTGGGGCGCCTGTAGCTCTGAGCAGTAGACGAGAGCGGCGGACTCAGAAGTTGTTCCAGTTGAGTGCAGTACTCACGGCCTCCCATCCAGACTCGGCCTCTGTAAAGTCCGGGAAGAAGTTGTAATCCGTTAGCGCCTCGATGAGGTCAACGGGAACCAGGAAGTCCTCGACTTTGCCAAGCCTGGCTTCCTGATGTGGGAAGAGGAACGCGAGGACCACGGGCTCGTCTGCTCCCACATCCTTGGCGACGATCTTGAAGAAAGCATCTGGCACCCAGATATCGCACCCCGGGCCAATCGCCTCATGGACACCATCCAAGTAGATGCAGCCCGCGATCACCCAAAGGTCTGTCGTTTCGTTGTCGAGCCAGTCGCGGACATCCTCCTCGAGGTCGTACCACAGCCCACCACCCTGGTTGAATCTCCGGTGCTGGGGGGCGATGTTCGTCATGTAGTTGACTTCAAAGATCACCTGGTCGCAGTACCCACTGCTACAGTCCAGCCCGACGCCTTCCCGGACTCCGCCCGCGATCTTGTAGGGAGCGAGATGTCCTCGGTCATATCCTGAGTTGGTGAAGTCGTCGTACTTCGCACCAAGGTGGTCATGGAGTTCCTTGTACTTGCCTTCTCGATTCGGCACCTCAAGGTAGTCGGGGGTTACATGGTATGCGGCCCACTCGGGGCACCTGGTCTCGAAGCTATAGGAGACAATGTACGCCGTCATGATTGACAGCGTTGTTTGGACGGCCGATGAGACCGAGACGGGAATCCCCCACGGCAAGTGCTCGCTTATGCGCATCTCCTCCTCTTCCGTCCAAGCAGCACATGGGAGTTGCGCAAGGAGTAGGCTCACACCGACCGCGAGTGCAACGAGGATGAACGTAGTCAGGAGCCTCCTCATCCCCGAACCACCTCCACGCCACCCTACTACCAGCATCGAGCAGAGTCTAGAAGTATTAGTCAGGGAAAGGATTTCATTGCATGAGGCAGTAGGAGCTGGCAAACTAAGCCAAGGAAACGGGACTCGGCTCAGAGGCGGAGCATGGGCCGACAAGGTCTCGTGGGGGAGGCAGGATGCTGGCGTCGTCTCGTAGTTGGGAGCTCATCGCGTACTGGGCGGTGTGGTTCGCCGTGATGTTGCTGCCGAGATTCCTGTACCGCGGAGAACGACAGTACGAGGCATGGGAGATCTACGCCGCGCACCCGCAGTACGCGAGGGTCCTGCGTCTGCGCCCCTACGTGACCGGTGCGTTCACGGTGCCCCTGCTCGCCGGTCTGCTGTACGTCTTGTACCTGGATCCGGGGGATCCGCGGTTTTTGGTCCGCTTGGCCGGCCTGCTGTACGGAGGGTTCCTGATTCTCGATGCGTCGTTCGCCTGGCACACCGGGATTCGCCCCCTGTCCTCCTTCGGACCGCGCCGATTCGTGATCGAGGAGCAACCCTCCTGGAGAACGAAGCTCATGATGCGCATCGCCTTCGGCTACTGCGCCGTGGCGCTCGCGCTTCTCTCCGCTGCCGTCTGGTAGCGGAGCCCCGACCGCGCAGGGAGTCGGGGATCTCTGCGCGAACCGAAGGGCAGAACAAGTAGAACTCCGAGCTGACTCACCCCCACCTGGCCTCCCCCATCGTGGAGGGGGGGAGGGAAGGCTGGCTGCGGCGACTGCAAGCGGCTCGATAACCTCATGTCCCTCGCTCGAAAGCTGTAAGCGAGCGCTGACGCTATACTCTGGAAGCTGACTGACCTAGTTCCTTGCAGCTCACGGCCGGCGAACTACCGCTGAATCGAAGCGCGCGGAAGGGAGGATCGGCGGACATGACGAACACGTACACCGGAAAGTACACCAAGATCGAAAGCGGTTACATGGGCCAGCTCGTTGAGTGGCCCGAAGTCGTCACCGAAGGCGCAACGCTCGAGGAATGCCGGGAACTCCTGAAGGACGCGCTGCAGGAGATGGTCGCTGCATACCGGCAGGAGGGACGAGAGATCCCACTGGGTGGCGCCCTTCTCGAGCAAGTAGCGGTAGAGACCTAGTTTGAGTGTCAAGCGCAGGGACCTGATTCGGTTTCTCGAGGAGAACGGCTTCCAACGGGTCCGCGAGGGCGGGAAGCATTCGATCTACTCGAACGGCCGCAAGATCGTCCCTGTCAAGCGCCACCGTACGCTCGACCGAATCACGGCGAACGAGATCTGCAAGCAAGCCGGCCTGAAGCCTCCGTTCTGAGACACGTTCCCGGTTGCCTGCAAGAGCCTTCACAACCTAATGCGCGTGCTTAGAACCCCATGTAGAGCGAGATGAGCGGGACGGCAACCGTTCCGCCAAGCATCCCGAAGAAGCCGCCCCAGAAGCCGCCGGCGAGGACGGCCATGCCGAGCGTCTGCGGGTAGTCGAATCTCCCCCAGTAGCCTTCGGGGACCTCCAAGAGGGGGTACGCGATCACGAAGTTGAGCGGGAAGACGATCGCGCCGACGAACGCTCCACTTACGAGGCCCAGTCCGGCCCCTTCGATGAGGGCGAAGAGGGACGACGGCTGATGGCGGAGGGCCACATTGGCCATCCACCGTCCGGCCAATGCTCCCGCGGCCGCTCCGGCTGCCGCGACAGGGATGGTGAGAAGAAGCGTGTTCGACAGGGGCGTGCCGATGGCGTCGAGGCTGAAGCCGATGCCGATCGAGGCCCCCGCAGCGAGGCCGGCCGCAGCGCCGACGATCGTCATTCCCGTCCGCACGAGCTCGGATCTGTCGTCAGGCTCCTCGCCGAGGAGCGGCGAAGTGGCAATCGACAGCGTGAGCAGGATGCAGAGGACCGCGCCCATTCGTTTCATCGCATCGCACGATGACACTCCGAGCGCATGCTTGTCAAGTGGAGGCTCCCTGCTTCCGAGAGTCCTGCTCGGAACAGAGGGCGCGACTGCGGCTTGGCCCGAGATCCACACCGACAACGGCTTCACGATGCCGTTCTCCGTCTCTATCCATCCCGTCGAACTCGATCGTACGCTCCTCCCGCGGTGACTGTATGCCGTTCGCGTCGAGGGAGGGCTTCTCGATCGTTCCCAAATCGGGTATGATCGTTCCCGTTATGGGAACGAAAGACAGAGCGAGCTCACCGGGTCTGGCAGGCGCCCTGTTCTCCCCAGTCCAGCAGCGCGTGCTGGGGCTCCTCTTCGGCCAGCCGGGGAGACGATTCCAGAGCGCTGAGCTGATCCGCCTTGCGGGAAGCGGCACGGGCGCGGTGCATCGGCAGCTGAGTCGCTTGGAGGCCGCAGGATGGGTGACGGCCACGCGAATTGGCAACCAGAAACACTACCAGGCAAATGCCGACTGTCCGGCATTCGAGGAGCTGCGAGGGCTGATCGCCAAGACGGTCGGTCTGGTGGAGCTGCTCCGCCGCGCCTTGGAGCCGTTGGCCGAACGGATCACAGCGGCCTTCATCTACGGGTCGATCGCTAAGGGCAGCGACTCCGCCGGCAGCGACATCGATCTCCTCATCATTACCAAGGACATTGCGTATCCAGAGGTCTTCTCAGCCCTGCAATCGGTCGAATCCGAGCTCGGTCGCTCGGTCAACCCAAACGTGATGACTCCGCCCGAGTGGCGTCAGAAGTCGGGCGAGAAAGGCAGCTTCGCTGAGCGGATCGCATCGCAGTCACGCTTGTTCGTGATCGGAACCGCCGATGACATCACCTGAACTGGAGAGGCTCGTGGAGATCGGGGTGCTAAAACGCGAACCGCCTTCAAGGAGGGAGTTCGAGGGCTTGGTGCGCTCGGCGAAGGTGCGCCTTGCTGACGCTGTGAGCGAAGAACTCTCGATCGAGAGCCGTTTCGACTTGGCATACAACGCCGCGCATGCTCTCGCATTGGCGGCGCTGAGGCGGCTTGGGTACCGCTCAGAAAGCCGCCACCTCGTCTTCCAAGCCCTCCCGCACACCGCTGGCTTGGCTGCGTCCGAGTGGCGTGTTCTCAGCAAGTGCCACGAGCGGCGAAACCTTGCGGAGTACGAGGGACTCGTTGATGTTGATGAACGTCTCGTGAGCGACCTGCTGCGTGTCGCTCAGAGTTTGCTTGATGCCGTCTCTTCGCTTCCTCCACCTTCCGACTGACGCAAGCGACTCAACAACCTGATGCTCCTGGGCTAGGCCCCCACGGCAAGCGAGATGAGCGGGACGGCGACCGTTCCGCCGAGCAACCCGGCAAGGCGTCGGTCGCGGTTCCGCCGCCGGCGACGCGAGAAGCCCACGGGATCTCCATCCCGGCTTCACAGCTCCAGCGTTTCATCGACCTAAGTAGAAGACCAAGGCTCGAGAACGGCACTTGAGCTTCTCAAGCGCAACGGGACGGGGCTGGGGAAGAGAGGTTGACGATGAGCACGAGATCTCGAGAAAAGCTGACCCAGTGGGCCGTCGTGGCCATCGTCATTGCGACCGGCTTGGGAATGCTCGCGTGGCAGATGGGCGGTTCGATGAGCGAGACGACTGGGGAGGAGAACATGAGCGGCAACGGTGTTTCGCAGGAAGGCGCGCGTGAAGCGATCTTCGCCGGGGGATGCTTCTGGTGCATCGAGGCGGCGTTCGAGCTCATTCCCGGCGTCGTCGAGGCGATCTCCGGATACACCGGCGGCACGGTGGAGAACCCGACCTACGACCAGGTGTCCGCCGGGAGGACCGGACATTTCGAGGCGGTGCTCGTCCGATTCGATCCGGAACAGGTCACCTACCAAGAGCTGCTCGAGCAGTTCTGGCGGAGCATCAACCCGACCGATTCCGGCGGGCAGTTCTACGATCGCGGCAGCCAGTACAACACGGCGATCTTCTACCTGAACGACGAGCAGCGGGATCTCGCGGAGGCCTCGAAGCGCGCGCTCGAGGAGTCCGGCGTGTTCGACGAGCCGATCGTCACGCAGATCCTTCCGGCGCAGACCTTCTACCCCGCGGAGGGGTATCACCAGAACTACTACGAGAAGTACCTGGCGCAGTACAAGGCGTACAGCACGGCATCCGGGCGGGAGGCCTACTTCGTGGAGACCTGGGAAGGGCACGACGATGTCTCGCTTCTTCCGCCGGCCGACCGTCCGTGGGAGGACTTCGTGAAGCCGTCGGTAGAGGAACTCCGCGAGACGCTCACCCCGCTTCAGTACTCGGTGACTCAGGAGAACGGTACGGAACGGGCGTTCCAAAACGAATACTGGGACAACCACGAGGCGGGCATCTACGTCGACGTGGTCTCCGGCGAGCCGCTGTTCAGCTCGCTGGACAAGTTCGATTCCGGCACGGGCTGGCCGAGCTTCACCCGGCCGATCGAGCCCGACAGCGTGGTCACCAAACGAGACACGAGCCTGTTCATGGTGAGAGTGGAGGTCCGAAGCCGGTACGCGGATTCCCATCTGGGGCACCTGTTCGACGACGGACCGCCGCCCACCGGCCAGCGGTATTGCATCAACTCGGCCGCCTTGCGATTCGTCCCGAAGGACCGTCTCGAAGCAGAAGGGTACGGGGAGTACCTGGAGTGGTTCGAGTGAGTGAGGGCACGAGCTGTTGAGGTCCGGGGACGAAGTGCGAACCCGGTTCGGGTCCAGGTGTAGCCCCTCTCTGTCTTCATCCATCCCGTCGAGCTCGACTTCGCGATGCTCGGGGAACTGGCGGATGCCGGTTCCCCGAGGTTCGATGGAGCGAACCGACGGCCGCACGGAGCGCGGAAGCTATGAGCGCCGGGCGACCGTATCGCTTATAACGCTTCGTGTTGTTGTCAGCCGATGCACCGGCTCGCAGGCTTACGTTCAGAAGCGGCGGTCGTCGCTCATTGCAATGGGAGCGAATGCGTACGGCGCGCATTGAAAACACGGCTTATGATCGTTATAATCTGGAATCGATCATAAGGAGGCGAGATGCCGCGGCCAGGACGGCTCATACAAACCTCGGAGGGATACTCGACGTTCATCCCCGATCCACTGCCCCCTGCCATCGATTGGACGCCGCGAATCGTGAATGCACTCTCTGACGCGGATCGTGCGATCGGCCGTCTGGCTGGAGAAGGCAGGCGTCTGCCGAACCCTCACGTTCTCATGCGACCGTTCGTCGCGCGTGAGGCCGTGCTCTCCAGCCGGATCGAGGGAACGCAGGCGACGCTTGGCGAACTCCTCGCTGCCGAGGCGGGTGCGATCGTCGACCGCAGTCCTGACGATCTGCGCGAGGTCGCCAACTACGTTGTGGCCCTTGAGTATGGAGCCGCCGCACTCTCCGAGCTGGGCATCACCGTCCGCCTTCTTCAGGAGACGCACGCGAGGCTGCTGAGGGGCGTTCGGGGAGAGGAGGCGCAGCCTGGAAGGGTCAGGGACGCTCAGAACTGGATCGGCGTCCCGGGGTCGACGCCGCACACGGCACTCTACGTTCCTCCGCCGGCGGACGCACTCGCGGAGCTGCTGGCCTCGCTGGAACGATTCCTCGGGCAGACCGCACCTCCGCCTCTGGTGCAGATTGCATTGGCACACTACCAGTTCGAGGCGATCCATCCGTTTCTCGATGGGAACGGCCGAGTGGGCCGGCTTCTGATCACCCTGTTCCTGCTGAGTCGCAGTGTCCTGCCGTCACCGCTCCTGTACCTGAGCGCCTTCTTCGAAGCGACGCGGGCAGAGTACTACGGAAGGTTGCACGCCGTATCGAAAGAAGGGGACTGGGAGAACTGGATCCTCTACTTCGTGAACGGGGTCGCGCGGCAATCGGAAGACGCCGTCGACCGGGCTTCGCGCATTCTCGAGATCCTCGATGGATGGAGGCTCCGCGTCGCCGGCCTCGGATCCGATACGCCGGCGCGGCTGGTGGACCTGCTCGCCGGCAATCCGTTCGTGACCGCGGCGGGTCTGTCAGAACGACTGGGCGTGGCTCGAACCACCGCAACGCGAGCCATAGGGCGCCTCGTGGATCTCGGGATCCTCCAGCAGGTCGGTGAGAGGCGTCGGGATCGAGCCTACTGCGCAAGGGCGATTCTCGACGTGCTTGAGGAACCCGCGAAGCTCGTTCCGTAGGGGAAAATCCGTGCCGAGCGGTATACTCCACGAAATCTGAGGTAGAGGAGATCGGACATGGCCTTGCGACAGACGTATCTGAGTCTGAAGAAGAAGCTTCCCGCAGACGCTGAGTATGTGCTGGTCATGCGCGGCCGCGGGAACGACGAGCTCGCGCCGACCAAGGAGCTGCTGGACGAGTACAAGCGCCAGGAAGCGGAGTGCGCGAAATCGGGGAAGGACTCAACCGAAGCCGCCTGGTGCGCCTACGAGGCCGTAGACTACGAACGGCGCTTCCGAGCGTTGATCGAGGGCAATCCCACCAGCCTCGAACGTCTGAAGCGGCTCTCCGAGGAGAGCCGGGAGCGGGACATCTTCCTCATCTGCTATGAAGGCGAGGACAAGCCGTGCCACCGCAAGCTGCTGTTGAAGATCGCCGAAGAGGAGTTCGGCGCCGACGTCGACGCTTCTCCGTTTTTGCCCGGGGAGTAGACGTCCACACCGGCCGACTTAGTGAGTTACATGAACAATGTGGGGTCGCCGCTTCACACCACAAGACGTTCCCGTGTCAGGGGCTCAAGCCGTCTCGATCTCCACCTCGGGCGCGTTGCGATCGACGAGGTGCGCGCTCGTTGAGCCGCCGCAGATCGTCGCGACGACGTCGCTCAGTTCGGCCGAGATTCGCCCGGCCTCTTCCGCGGAGACCGGCGGCAGTCCTTCCACGACCAGGCAGAGGTTCCTCGACGCATCGGTCATCTTCGACTTGTCGCACTCCCGCCAGTTCCACCTCCGGCACAGCACGTCCTCGTCGTCGCGGTAGATCACTTCCCCCGGCTTCGGCGGCATCGAGTCGGTGCCGTTCAAGGGGACGAACCGCTCGCCGCCCTCGGCGAAGGTGAGCGCGATGTCGCCGACCACCCGATCCAGGTCGTCTCCGCCTGCGGGGACGCAATGCTTGAGGGAGATCGCGTTGTAGATATCGACGGCCGTGTTGATCGAGGGAAGCTCCCCACCGTCGAGGATCGTTCGGATCGCGTTCTCGACCGAGCAGCGGTGCTTTTTCGGCTTGGCTCCGAACGATCGATACGCCACGCGCCACGCAGCGATCCTGGGATCGGCCTCGAGTCGATCGGGGGACCAAGCGTTGCGAACCGCGGCGATCTGCTTGCGGAGGAAGGCGGCGGCCGCTTCGCCGTGCCGGCGATTGTCGATGCCGGCGGCGATCACGACGCCGATCGCCAAGTCGGGGAACCTCTCGAACAGGGCGTCGTCCACTCGAAATCGCATCGTCCCGGGATTATACGGATCTCCGTCTCGCGCCGGGCGATGGAGCCGGGAGACGGAGGAGAGCAGGGACGCATCGGGAGCAAGAGCACAGGTCGCTCTGGGCTCTGTGAAATCGGCCGGGTATGACGTCTGGGGCCTTCAGTCGCTTCACAGGCTTCGGGCTTCCTGATAGGCTGGAGACCCCGCATCTTGGCGAGACGGGAGGTGGAGCATGAATCGGTATCGATGGTGTCTGTTCGGCGTCTTGCTGGTTGTTGCGGTCTCTCTGAGCGCTTGCGATTTCCTCTTCCCCGACGACGGCGGGCCCGTGGCGCTGCAGCTGAGCCCCGCCCGCGGCATCGTGCGGTCCGAGGTGATCGTCGTCGGCGAGGGGTTCGGTGCGGTGCAGGGGACCGGTGCGGTGACGTTCGACGACGTACCCGCCACCGTCCTCTCGTGGAGCGACACGATCCTTACGGTCGAGGTTCCCGTGATCGCGACGCCGGGCGGCGCTTCCGTCCTCGTCGAGGTCCTCGTCGCGGCAGAGGGCGGGACGATTGGGCGCGGCGAGTTCACGGTGGCGCGCGGGATCCTGTTCGAGAGCGAGCGCTTCGGCCATCGCGACATCTGGGTGATCGACGCGGAGGGCGGGGATCCGATTCAGCTGACGGACGACCCGGCGACCGAATCGTGGCCCTGCTGGTCGCACGACGGAACGCGGATCCTGTACAACCGCGGGACGGAGATCCGCGTGATGAACGCGGACGGCTCGGGCAACGTCAAGCTGGAGGGGAACGGCTTTGTGGCGGTGTTCCCGGCGTGGTCTCCTGACGGTGGGTCGATCGCGTACCAGCGCGGCGAGATGAGCGAGATCTACGTGATGGACAGTGACGGCTCGGGCCAGAGGAACGTGACGAACGCGCTCGGTATCGACGCGTGGCCGACGTGGTCGGCCGACGGGAGTCGGATCGTCTTCCACGCCGATCGCAACTACATCGTCGGGGACTCGGACTCGATGACGGACGATCCGGACATCTACGTGGTGAACGCCGACGGGACCGGCGAGACGCGGCTCACGGACGGTCCGGGCCGGGATTTTCTGCCGAACTGGTCGCCGGATGGTTCGAGGATCGTCTTCATCTCTAATCGAGAGGGTCCCGGCGAGATCTTCGTGATGAACGCGGACGGGAGCGGACAGGACAACGTCACGAACGACCCGGGTGCCGCGGACGGGTGGCCGTCCTGGTCGCCCGACGGGACGAAGATCGCGTTCCAGAGCTTCCGCGACGGGAACGGCGAGATCTACGTGATGAACGCCGACGGAAGCGGGCTCTCGCGCCTCACGGCCAACGCGGTCTTCGATGCCGGGCCGTCCTGGTCGCCCGACGGGACGAAGATCGCGTTCGAGAGCGAACGGGACGGCAACCTGGAGATCTACGTGATGAACGCCGACGGCTCCGACCCGAGGCGGCTGACCGATCACACCGCCTTCGACGGCTATCCGGTCTGGACGGAGTCGCGCTGGATTCCGGTTCGGCCGTAGGAGGGGCGGCCGGGATCTGATAGGCCCTTGATCGTGCGGCCGCCGTGCAGGCGAACCCCGTCCTGGACCTTCGCCGCCGGTACGTTCTTAACGTTCCTCGAGCCTCGATTCGGGCTCGCGGCCGTGGCGCTCGTTTCGTATCTTCGCGGCGAATCGATTAGGATCGTGTCCGCACTCGACGGTCGATGGTCGAGGCATCCGGAGAGGTGAGTGTATATGAAACGAACGGTGGGCTTCTTCCTGGTCCTTGTCTGCATCGGTTCGATGGGCTCCGGCCTTGTCGCGGCGGAGCCTGCGACGCGCGAGTTCGGATACGGCGCCGTGATGGCGATGGCCTTCTTCCCGGACATGACCGGGATCAACACCTTCATGTCGGAGAACGGGCTCCCCCCGATGGGCGACGCACTGATCGGCATGGGCGGCGGCGGTCGCGGTGGCGTGATCGGCGGTCCCGCGTTCGGCGGCATCGGCTGGGGCGTCCTGGCCACCTCGAAGAGCGAAGACCGTTCCGCCGAGCTGGCTTTCGCCGCCGGCGGCCTCGATCTCGGCGCGGCCATCGGCGGGGACGAGAGCTCGGTGCTCACGATGGGGGTCGTCCTCGGTGGCGGCGCCAATGTGCTCTCGCTGACCGGGCCGCCTGGCCAGACGGAAGCGGTCGCGCCCGGTGGCATCGTGCCTGAGCCGATGTGCCGAGAGCTGCGCCTCATCGTGGGCTTCGTCCAGCCGTACGTCAGCATGTCGGCCCAGCTGCTTCCGTGGATGGGGTTCGAGTTTCGGCTCGGGTACGTGTTGCCGCTGTTCGGCATCGAGTACGGCGATCTTCCGGGCATCCCGGCCCCGTCCCTCGAGCTCGCCGGTCCGACGGTCAGCTTGGGCCTCGTGTTCGGCGGCATCGGAACCGAGCCCGAGGTTGAAGCCGAAGCGGAGGAGGAGCGCGCCCCTGCGCGGGTGACGGCCGTCAGCGAGGGGTCGTTCGTCGTCGCGACCGGTGACGAGCTCGCGATCGAGAACGCGCTCGGCGACGTCGCGATCTCGGCGTACGCCGTGGAGGATGCCGGGATGGCCGATCTCGTGGTGGAATGGCAAGCCACGCGGACCTGCAAAGCGCGGCGGATCGACGAGCTCCAGGTGGTCTTCGACGCGACCGACGCGGGCGCTTCGTTGAAGACGGTGGGGGCCGGCCGTGTCGACTACGTGCTGCGGATTCCGATCGGCGTCGATCTGAAGGTGAGGAACGGCACCGGGAACGTCACGCTCGTCGGCCATGCGGCGCGGACGATCATCATCGAGAACGGCGTCGGCGACGTGAACCTGAACGACGTCAGCGCGACTGCGTTGATCGTTTCAGGCGGCGTGGGGCGAATCGATCTTCCCGACGTGGACGCGCAGCAGCTCATCGCGGAGCTGGGCGTCGGCGACATCGCGCTCACGCTCCCGGCGAGCGCGTCGGCCAAGGTGACGGCGAAGACGAAGATCGGTGACGTCACGATCGCCCGCTTCCCCGGCATGATCGGAGGGACGCACGGCCTCATCGGCAAGTCCGGGGACGTCACGCTGGGCGACGGCGAACGCACGATCGAGCTGTACGTGCGGCTCGGTGGGATCGACATCGAGATGGGCGGCCCGTAGGCCGACCGTTCCTCGCACAGACGGCGGGGCCGCGTCTACTTGCCCGAGCCTTGCTCGATTCCTGGAGGAACCGGCGGAGTCGGTCTCAGAACGCCAGCCACGCGATCAACGCGGCGGCGAGCGCGAGGAAGAGGAGCTTCCCCGCGGTGGCGATGGCGCTCGGCCCCCGGTTCACTTCGTGGAAGGCGCGGACGTCGCGGACGATCGTCGGAAGCGACAGCACGTCGCGGAGGCCGAACTGCTCGCGGACGCCGATCGCGACCCACAGCTTGTCGACGGTCTCGCCGGCCGGCCAGGCGACGACGTAGTACGTGCCGGTCTCCGGAAGGTCGACCGCCTCCTCGAGAAGGATCCACGAATCGGTCCCGGTGAACGGCTCGTGGAAGAACCGCGGCTCCGTGCCCGCGGTGTCGAAGACGATGCCTCCGACGTCCGGCGGCGCCTCGAGCGGCAGCTCGATCGGCGGCAGGCCGGGCCCGAGCACGGTGAGGCTCGGACGGTACCCGGCCAGTCGATCGATGACCGGAACGCCGAGTGACAGGTCGAGGCGGGTTCCCGCGACCGCGTCGAAGGCGAGCCACAGCGCGCGATCGGCCTCGGTCAGCTCGGCGTACGCGACCTGGCTGACGTCGATGTCCTCCATCCACAACGCGCGGTCGAACGTCGGGTAGACCTCGCCGATCGAGGCCGGCTTGTGCGCGGCGACAGCGAAAGCGAGGCAGAGGACGGCGAGAGTTCCGACGGCGAGGGATCTTCGAGCGATGATCACGGCACACCTCCTTCCGCACTCAGTCTGCCGATTCGAACGGCCTTCGCCAAGCCCGGGACGACCGTGAGAGGCTCGACGACCTCGTTCTTCCGACACCGACGCGATGAACGCGGACCGCCCGATTCGATCGAAGTGCCGAATTCTCGGGTTCGAGTGTGGCGGCAGTCCGCAGCGCTGCGAAGAGGTGGATGCTGGTTTCGGCTCGGCCCACGGCGTACGATTCGGGACCGGCGATCGGGATCGCTACTTGCGCTCTTCGCGATCGAGGTACTGGACGATCGCATCAACGACGAGGTAGTTGAGCGAGCGATCGCGTTTCTCGCCCAGCTTGTGGAGGCGATCGACCACTTGCAGCTTCTGCGCTTTCTCGGGGATGTAGACGGAGATCATCGGCGTTGTTCTTGCTCGTGGCATGTCCCCTCACCTCGACCCCATTGTGATCATATTCGCCGCGACGTCAATGGGGAACCGGGCGAGTGCCCCATGAGCGGAAGCGACGGACGTCCGGTGGACATCGGTCCGTCCGATCGCCGAATATACACCGGGATGCGCGACCAGGGACGGGTGGCTCGAACGGGGGTGAGGCCGTGATGCTCGCCCTGTGGGGCGTCGCGGCGGCCTCCCTGGCGGCCTGGATCGGGCTCCTCGTCGGCCGGGGCTTCTTCTGGTGGCCGTCGCCTCGGCTCGAACCGCCGGCTCCGGGTGAGAACCCGCCGGAGCGGGCGGTCGTCGCAGTGGTCCCGGCGCGGAACGAGGCGGAGATCCTCCCGAGGACGCTGCCGACGGTCCTGGAGCAGGATCGCTCCGGGCCGTTTCGCGTCGTGCTCGTCGACGATCGGAGCGAAGACGGGACGGCGCCGGCCGCGCGCGCGGCGGTCGAGACCGTCTCCGCGGGGGACCGGCTGGAGGTCGTCGACGGCGGGCCGCTTCCCGCAGGGTGGTCGGGGAAGGTCCGGGCGATGGACCGAGGCGTTGAGGCCGCTTCCGCTGGCGCTCGACCGCAGTCCGAGCGCCCGGACTTCCTCTGGTTCACCGACGCCGACGTCGCCCACGAGCCGTGGGTGCTCGGCGCGCTGGTCGCCAAGGCCGAGGCGGAGTCGCTCGACCTCGTCTCGGTGATGGCGACGCTGCGGGTCGACTCGGCGTGGGATCGGCTCCTCGTCCCGGCGTTCGTCTACTTCTTCGCCAAGCTCTACCCGTTTCGTTTCGTCGGCGATCCGAGCCGACGAAACGCCGGCGCGGCCGGCGGCTGCGTCTTGATTCGGCGTCGTGCCCTCGAGCGGGCGGGCGGCTTGGAGAAGATCCGCTCGGCGCTGATCGACGACTGCGCCCTCGGCCGTCTGATCAAGCGGACGGGCGGGCGGATCTGGCTCGGGTATTCGCGCGGGGTTCGAAGCGTCCGGGGCCACGGCAGCCTGGAAAGCGTCTGGGAAATGGTCGCCCGGTCGGCGTACACCCAGCTCGGTCACTCGCCGCTGAATCTGGCCGGCACGATCCTCGGGATGCTGTTCCTTTACGCGCTCGCGCCGGTCGCGTGCATGGCCGGCGGGATCGCGGGAGCGCTCGGCGTGGCCGGTGCGATCCCTCTGCTCGCGCTCGGCGGCGCCGCGTGGGCGCTGATGGCGGCGAGCTTCGTCCCGCTGCTGCGACATCACGGCGTCGGTTGGGCGGTCGCCCCGCTCCTCCCAGTCGCCGGCGTGCTGTACACCGCGATGGCCGTCTCGTCGGCGTGGCGCCACTGGAGGGGGCGTGGCGGCGCGTGGAAGGGGAGAACGTACTGAGTAGTGAGCCTTGCGCGCCGCGCGCCGCGCACGCAAGCTTGTGCCGTCATGACGGACTGGGAAGAACCGATCTCCTATCGCCCGATCGGCGTGATCCGCTCGCCGTACACCGATCCGGCCGAGACGCCGATCCAGCCGCGGTACGCGCGGGGGATCGAGGGGCGGGTCGTGATCGATCCGCCGTTCGAAGAGGGTTTGGACGATCTCGATGGCTTCTCGCACATCGTGCTGCTCTACCACCTTCACCGGGCGGGGCCGTACCGGCTGAAGGTCGTGCCGTTCCTCGATGACGTCCCGAGAGGGGTCTTCGCAACGCGGGCGCCGTCGCGCCCGAACCCGATCGGGATGAGCGTCGTTCGATTGCTCCGTCGGGAGGGCCGCGTTCTTCACATCGCCGACGTCGACGTGCTCGACGGGACGCCGCTGCTCGACATCAAGCCGCACATCGAGCGGTTCGGCGTCGACGGGGGCGTGCGTTCGGGTTGGCAGTCGGGCGTCGACGAAGCGGACGCCGAGCGCCGCGGACGGCGGCTACGCGGTTGAACCGGTCGTTGCCCCGATGCGCTGGTTGATCTCGATCACGTTTCCGTCGGGATCGTGGAAGTGCGCGGTGCGGACGTCCCAATCCTCGCGGGTTCGCGGCGCCAGCGTGAACCGAACGCCCTTGCTCTCGAGCTCCTTGTGGGCGGCGTCGACGTCGTCGACGGCGAAGACGAGCGCCACGCGGCCCCGCCCTTCCCCTTTCGGCTCGGGAACGCCGAGCGCCTCGGCCATCCGGGCGCGTTGAAACAAAGCGAGTCGGACGCCGGGCACCTCGAACTCCGCGTACTGTGAGTCGACGTCGCCGTGCAGGACCTTCATCCCCAGGACGTCGCGGTAGAACCGGAACGAGCCTCGGTAGTTGTCGACGAGAAGCCGCACGTAGTTAAATCGGTAGTTCATTTCGTCCACCTCCCGGTGCAGCGTCGCCCGCGCGAACGATGGGTTCGTGTGGCGACCGTGAGGATTCGGTGACGCCGGTTGACGGGCCGGTTCGGAGGCGGGACACTCACCGCGCGGCGGGGAGGGGAGGAACCGTGCAAAGGTCGAAGCGCGTGCTGGCGGTCTCCTTGATCGTAGCGGCCGTGACGGCGATCCCCGCCGCGGCGTGCACGGTCTTCTCGTACGCTGCCGACGGCGTGATCCTGTTCGGCAACAACGAGGACTACGACCGGCTCGAGCCGCGCATCTGGTTCCTCGAGCCGAGGGGGCCGTATCACGGCGCGCTGTGCCTCGGCTGGGGCGACTGGTCGGCCCAGGGCGGAATGAACGACGCCGGCCTCTGCTACGACGCGACCGGATCCACGTCGACCCTGCTCAACTGGCACAAGGAGAAGGCCGAAGCGCCGCCGAACTGGCCGACGCTCGTGCTGCAGCGGTGCGCCACGGTCGACGAGGTCGAGGCGTTCGTCCGGCGGTACGACTTCAGCTCGAAGGGGATGGCGCAGTTCCTGTGGCTCGATCGGAACGGCGATTCGCTCGTCGTCACCTCGAGCGCCGAGGGCGAGGTCGTCTTCCTCGAGCAGTCGGGCGGATACCGCGTGATCACCAACTTCAACGTGACCGATCCTTCGTACGGGTACTACCCCTGCTGGCGGTACGACACGGCGGAGCTGATGCTGAGGCGGATCGAGGACGGATCATCGGCGCCGTCGGTCGCCGTGTTTCGCCCGATCCTCAACGGCGTCCACCAGCCGGGGGCCACGGCCTACTCGAACGTCTTCGATCTGGTCTCGATGACGGCGTACGTCTATCGGGATCATGACTACAGCGACGTGCGGGTGATCGATCTTCGCGAGGTCCTCGCCGCCGGCCCTCCCCCGCCGATGCCCCTCGACGCCTACTTCGAGGCCACCGCGGCCGACTGACCGGCCGTGTAACGCGCATCACGGTCGCTATCGCGCGATTTCGGGCGCGGGCGGCCTGTTGGCTCGCGGAGCGGTTCCGCGGGTCGTAGGCGATCAGGTCGAAGCGCGGCCTACGCCATCGCGCCGAGGCCGAGGAGCACGAGCACCGCCAGGCCGACGGCGATCAGCGCGAGGACGACGATCCAGCTCACGACCGCTCCTTTCTCGGGTCGATCGTTGCGGCGGCTAGTCCCAGTCCCCCGATGCGAGCTGGAACCGGAACACGATCGGGTTGTGGTCCGAGATCACGCGGGCGTATCCGAGCTGCTCGAACGCGTCCTCGATCGGTTCGTCGAACGGGTTCCAGACGGCGGCGAGTCCGGCGACCAGGTCGATCACCCGCAGGCCGAAGACGTAGTCGACCTCGACCCGCTGCACGAAGAGCACGCCGTCATACGGCCTGCTCGGGACCAGACTCGCGTCGGTGGCGAGACAGTCGCCGGCGTACGTCGGATTGAGGAATCGGCAGTCGTCCGGCGTTGCGGTCAGGATCTCGGAGCAGTCGGCGAAGCTCATGCTTCCGACGATGAGGTACTCGGTCTCTTCGGTCGTCTGTCCGTCGATCCAGGCCTTGATCGCCCGAAGCTCCTCCGCCCGCTTCGCCCGGTCGGCCTCCTCCGATCCTTCGTGCAGATGGACCGAGATCACGACGAAGTCGAACCCCGTCTCGACGTGCCGAAGAGAAAACACGTGCGGCACCCGATCGTACACGGGATTCGCGGTGACGTCCTCGGCGAGGTAGGTCCGGGGCAGGCCGTCGGCCGGCTCCAGCTTCGTCGGATCGTAGAAGACGACGAACCACTCGGTCCACGGCTCGTTGCTGTGGTTGATCAGTCGCTTGCCCGTGTCCTCCTTCGAGAGGACGTACGCGAATCCGTGGCGGGCCGTCATCTCGTCGAAGAACTCGGCCACCTCCGCGTCCGGCTCGTACGGGTCCCCGTTCGGGAACGTACCTTCGTACGGCGGCGCCACGATCCCCTGGACGACCACGACGTCGTAGTTGGCGAGGACGTGCGCCAACGCCCGGCCGTCCTTTTCTGCGTAGTACCCCAGCTGGTTGATGTCGAAGCTGCACACGGTGAGCGAATCGAGCGCGGCGGCTCCCGCGGACGCCGCCAACAGAATGAATAGGCCGATCGATATCGTTCGTCTCATTCCCCCTCCTTCTCGGCGACGAGATCGTATCACCGACCGGCCGCTCGGCCAAGTGTGATGTGCGTTACCATCCTTGCCGGTGACGCGTCCCCGGGCGTCCTTCCGCGATCCGCGTTGACAGATCGCGGCGCGCCGTCCTACATTCGGACGGCCGTTTCGAGAAAGGCGCGTCGACGATCGGCGCGTCGCTTCGGATCGAAAGGAGCTTCGCATGAAGAGGACGTCGATCTGGCTCGGGATCCTGCTGGTCGCTGTCCCGCTCGTCTGCTGCGGGCAGCCGGAGCCGACGATGGACGACTGCGCCGTGGTCGCCGTCTCGGCGGCGGTCGGGCTGGCGGAGACGTACGTCGAGGGGCTGATCCGGACGATGGTCGTCCTGGCGGCGACGGCGCCGGTGAAGGCGGGCTACTGGGACGGGATGTTCGGTCTGTTGGAGACGTTCCGGGAGGCGAGCCTCTCGATGACGGCGTGGTTCGTGCACCCGGACGGCTCGTACTACACCGTCGACGTGGGCCGGGCGAGCGCGAACCTCTCGGACCGCGCCTACTTCCCGGTCGTGATGTCGGGCCGGATCGCCACCGGCTACTTCCTGGTCAGTCGTTCGACCGGCAAGGTGTCGATGGTGACCGCGGTGCCGGTCGTGTCGGACGGCGAGATCGTCGGGGCGCTCGGCGTGTCGCTGTTCCTCGACTCCTTCAGCCGAGCCATCGTCGAGGACCTCGCGTTGCCGGACGGCGTCCTCTTCTACGCGGCGACGCCGGACGGGCAGATTGCGCTTCACTCCGACCCGGACCTGCTGCAGGCCGACGTGTCCGAGGCGGGGGTCGTCGCCGAAGACACCGCGACGCTTGTCTCGCCGCTCCTGGGGTGGACGTTCGGGGTCGGTCCGGTCGAGTAGCCGGCCGACCGAGGGTGCCATTCCGGGCTCCGTCTAGTCCGAGCTCGCTCTGCTCCAATTGAACCCGATCGTCGCGCCGATCGCCGGGGCGATCGGCAGGAGGACGAACCCGAGAAACTCGGTGACCCCTTCCGGGATCCCGATCGAGTAGAGAAGCGGCTCGACGAACGCGCTGGCCAGCCCCCCGGCGAGGCCGCCGAGAAGGCAGCCCGCGATCCCCCCTTCCACGTCGAGGATCTTCCCCGTCGCGAGAACGCCGGCGGTCGCGCCGAGCCCTCCTCCGAGGGTGACGCCGGCGATGACCGTAGCGACCCGCGCGGCACGCGCCTCGAGATTCGGAGCGATCGAACCGATGGCGACGATCCCGAGGCCCGCGCCGACGACGCCCCCGACCGTTCCGCCGAGGAGCTCGAGGGCGATCGCCCCGGAAGGCGTGACGGCCGATGCGGAATCGGCCACGAGCAACAGGACCAGCAAGGCCGAGATCAAGACCGAGATCCTGCACACGTCGCTCACCTCCCCGGACGATTCTGCGGATTCGACGCGATGAAGGCAATCGTGATGAAGAGACAAGGATCGTGCGGCTTGGCAGAGGCGGCCGAAGTCCCTAGGATGGCTGCGCGCGATTCGTCGAAAAGGGGGAAAGAGATGAGGAGGACGAAGGCGATCAAGAGGGCGGTGCTGCTCGCAGCGGGTGAGACGCTTTGAGTAGCACGTTTCTGATCGGTGTGGGCGTGATGCTCGTCCTGATGATCGCTGCCGCGTTGATCTTCCCCGAGCAGATCACCACCGAAGCGCCGCTCGATCTGGAGGCCTCGGTGCCTTCGGCCTCGGTGCCGGTGGCGGAGCCGGAGGAGGAAGTCGAGCCCGAGGAACCGACCGAGGTGCCCGGAATCCCGATCGAACCGGTCGCCGTCGTGCCGGTCGCGATCGACGGGGCGGTCTTCCCCGGGGAGTACGCGCACCGGACGGACGCCGGCGGGTTCGAGGTGCACTGGTCGAACGACATCAACTACCTTCGCGTCGGGCTGGTGAGCCCGGGGACCGGGTACGTGGCGATCGGGTTCGACCCGGACCACAGGATGAAGGGAGCGGACTTCATCATCGCCGCGGTGGAGGACGGGCGGTTGTTGATCCGCGACGACTACGGAGACGGATCGGTCCGCCACACCGCGGACACGCTCCTCGGCGGGACGGACGACATCATCGAAGCGGCGGGCAGCGAGCGGAACGGAGGGACGACGGTCGAGTTCGTGGTCCCGCTGGCCACGCGCGACGAGTACGACAAGACGCTCGTTCCCGGACGGACCTACCACATTCTCGTTGCCTACCACAACACGAGCGACAGCTTCGCCGCACAACACAGCCGGCGGGGCTCGGGGACGATGCGCCTCGACCCGGCGCGGTAGACGCCCGATCGGCACCGCCGCGTGCGCCGTGGCGATGTCTGTTGTACGACGCCGGACGATGGCCTACAGTTCTTGATGCCTGACGGAAGAGAGGAGGGGAACCATGAACAACACGTGGCTGATCATTTTCGGCGTCCTCGCGGTCGGATTCGCTGTCTTCTTGCTGCTGCCTCACCTGCTGCCCGAACGGGAGCCGGCGCCCGAGGTCCCGGCCGTCGTCGAGGTGGAGCCGGACGCGGCGGAAGAAGAAGCCGTTGAGGTCGAGCCGGCCGCGGAGGAGGAAACGGCCGAGACAGCGGAGGAAGCCGAACCGAAGGCCGAGCCCGAGGTCGCTCCGGCGACCGGCTATTCGATCGACGGTGCGATCGGGGCGACCGAGTACGCGCACAGCACCGTGGTCGCCGGCGTCGAGGTCTCCTGGACGAACGACGCGACGTATCT
>Ga0315544_1001187_pt1 | contig 20970 bp, 14 predicted proteins | sample SalMarSW160130MG_2_FD_202543 | JGI IMG/M metagenome (GOLD analysis project Ga0315544, IMG submission 202543) | Salt marsh sediment microbial communities from the Plum Island Ecosystem LTER, Massachusetts, United States - Salt Marsh Sediment SW1601-130 ... | reverse complement strand
CCCGGTATAGAAGAATTTGAAAGTACATTAAGCGGGATAGAGCCCCATGCATGGTATTATGTTCGTGCTTATGCGATAGATAGAGACTCAATAATTACATACAGTAAGGATGAGCCAGATTTTATAATAGAGGATGTATGGATTCAATTAGAACCATTCCCTGGTGAACCCCGGCAACAGGCCTTTGGATTTTCAATAGGGAGCAAAGGATATTTTGGAGGTGGCCGTCGATGGGAAGGTGTTAGTTATATTCAATTAAATGATTTCTGGGAATACAATACTGAAAACGGTATATGGACCAGACTGCCGGATTTTCCGTCTGTTAGTGCACTTCACTCAACATTTGTCATTAACAACAAAGGATATGTTTACCAGAATTTAACTAACAAACTGTTTGAGTACGATCCGTCTAAAAACCAATGGTTTCCAAAGAAACCATTACCAGTTTCAATTGATGAAAGAAAGATTATGCCTATTGCAATGACTATTAATGATAAAGGATATATTATAGGCGGTTCAAATACTAATACTGTCTGGATATATGATCCGGGTCCTCCGGAACAGGATAAGGATAGCTGGTATGAGAGTGATGATTGTTTCCGGGATGTGGGAATGTATGCCGGATTCGGATTTAATATTGGTGACAGGTACTTTCTTGGAGGCGGGCATACCAGAGAAAATATGGAAGCGGAGCCAGTGAGGTTAACCGATTTTTATGAATATGATCCGTATAATGGAATCTGGCCTGATAAGGCCGGTGTCGAAATATTTGAATCTTACTATGTAACCTCTTTTTCACTAGGGTACAGGGGATATGTTCTTGACTACGATATGCTATATGAATATAATGCGGTTTCAAATGAATGGAGGCCGGTTAGTGATTTCCCGGCTTTTGCAAAAAGGCTATACCCGGTAATTGTTTCAATTAATAACCTGGGATATTTGTTTTCAGGAGGAAATAATCCGGAGGAAGATTTGTATTCATGGTATTTTACTCTGGAATATGAGTATAGCGGGTGGGAATCCTTTAATGATTTTTGGGTATATGTTCCTCCTGTGGGTTTTAATGAGTAGATTATATTTAATAAATTTTTATATATGAAGAAAATCATTTTCAGTAGTATTTGTATCCTGTCGCTGATAGTTACTTTTTCGTGCCTCTGTGTAAATAGCCAGGATAAGTCAGATGCCAGAATTTCGAATACTGATTTTGATTTAAAAGGGAGCCAGTTGGTTATTACCTATAATATTGAAAATTATGCCAGGAATGAGGTATTCTATATTACTGCAGAGATTTTTTATGAAAACGGGGAAAGAATACCGGCTAAATCATTAAGCGGAGATATAAAAGGGAACGTCAGAGGAGGTAAAAACAAGACAATTATATGGGATTTGGAAAAGGACAGGGTAGAACTGAAAGGAGCAATATATATAGAAATAACTGCTTCTCCTGAGCTGGTTGCTGAGGAAACTAGGGAAGATAAGTCTGAAAAATCTATAGGTTTGGCAGGGCCACTTGTTCAATCCCTTGTTTTGCCCGGATTAGGAAATACCAGAATAACCGGAAAACCTTACTGGATAATAGGTATAATTGGTTATGGTTCGGTGGCTTCATCCTACTGGTTTAATAAAAAGGCAGCTTCGAGTTATGATAATTACTTAAGTGAAAGAGATGATTATGATTTAAGGTTTGATTATTATAATGATGCAGATACTGAGAAGCAGATTTCAGTAGCCTGCGGGATAGCAGCAGGAGTAATATGGGCAGCAGATCTTACATTGCTTATAATAAACCATAATAAGCATAAGAAACGCCTTTCAGCTATGTCAGTGCCTAAAACCTCATTTGGAATTAATTACGACCCTAATTTGAACGGTAATATGCTTACAATAAGAATTTCATTTTAATAAATGAAGAATATGAAAAGTCTGTCAATAGCATTACTTATCCTTATGTTCCCCTCTTATTTATATTGCCAGGAGACACAACCCATTAAGGACAGAAGCAAGAAAAAGTATATAATTTATAGTAAAGATGCAGAATCAAAGGTAATTAGTGAAATGCCGGAACTCAGGATTATTGATATAAGCTTTACAGACAGTAACAACAATTCTGTACTTGAAGGAGGTGAAGAAGGTGAAATAAAGCTTCTGTTAAAAAACAACGGACCTGGTAATGCTAATGGCGTTTCTGTTACTGTTTCTGCAGCTGATGCAGAAAAGGCCGGGATTAATATCGATAAAAATATTCTTGTTGGTGATATAATGGCGGATAGTTATAAAGAAATAAGAATTCCTGTTGAAGCTGAATCAGATATAACTGACAGAAACTATCTGTTAGAGCTTTATGCAATAGATGAGAATGGATTTAAATCAACAACTGCTGACCTGACAATAAAACTGAGTAGTAGTTTGAGGCCTGAAGTGAGAGTGGCAAGTGCAATATTTGGTGAGGACGCAGGAGAGCTATTTCAAAAGAATTTCCCTATCAGGTTAAGTATAAGGGTTAAGAATTTCGGAACCGGAATAGCAGAAAAAACGATAGTAAAATTTACATTACCCAACGATAACTGTGTTATGCTGGGTGAAACAGACACATACTTTATTGATAGGCTTGAACCAGGCAATACCCGGGAATTTTTGTATATATTCACTGCTACGAGTCGTTATGAGACAGATACGATTCCGGTAAAAGTTAGTCTAACAGAGGCGCATATCACATATGGGAAAGATACAATTCTTGTTGCTGATCTTGCTCCAAAATCACCTGAAATGGTCAAGCCTGCAGAGGATGTTCTGGACCTTAAGGGTAAATACTATGCATTAGTCATGGGAGTAAATGAATATGACGATGAGTATATTACTGATTTGGACAGACCCCTGAGGGATGCTGAGAAGGTGTATAACGTTATTACACGTTTTTATACGTTTGAGAAGGAAAATGTAACATATTTGAAAAATCCAACAAGGGCCGATATTATTAGTGCTATGGATGAACTGGAGAAAAATATTACTGAAAATGATAACCTTTTTATTTTTTTTGCCGGACATGGCTATTGGGATGAAAGGGCTGATAAAGGCTACTGGCTGCCATCTGATGCCAGCAGATCCAACACTGTAAACTGGATCAGGAACACCTCTATAAGTGAATATATGGCCAGTATAAAATCAAGGCATACTTTACTGGTTGCTGATGCCTGTTTCAGCGGAGGAATTTTTAAAACAAGAAGGGCATTTAGCATGCCAGATATGGCAGTTAAAAGACTTTATGATTTACCAAGCCGGAAGGCTATGACCAGCGGTACTTTGCAGGAAGTACCTGATAAAAGTGTTTTTGTTGAATACTTTGTAAAGCGCCTGGAAGAGAATTTGAAAAAGTATTTGCCTTCTGAACAGTTGTTTTTCAGCTTTAAGCCGGCAGTTTTAAATAACAGCGATAATGTACCCCAGTTTGGTATAATAAAAAATGCAGGTGATGAGGGAGGGGACTTTATTTTTATCAGGCGCTGATGATTTTTAATAATTATTTTATCGGCTGAAAAATTATTTCTGAAAAATCATAATTTTAGACTTTCATTTAATAATACAATTGCTTTAATTAACTGGGATTCGTGTTTTACTTTTAATCTGTTTTTCCTTAATATCTGAAGCAGCTGTGGTTTATTTTCAGATAGTGCTCTTAATAAACAAAATCGACGGGGTTCAATTTTGAGATAATCATTGTTTTTTAGCAAATAGTATTCATTTTTCTCATATAACTCATTTCTGTTAGGGATAAGAATAGTCCTGCGGAAAGCGTAAAGAGATACATTTCCTTCAGTAAGGATCTGAAAATAAACATCTGTTGAATCAATTTTATACCAGTTTTTTATTCTTACTTTTTTAAAATGAGCATAAGGATTTTTTTCTTCATCATATATTATAAACTCTGAAACAGTTTCCTTATCAAGTAATGCACTCTTATAATCTTTTTTCCTTAACCATATAAGTTCGTCATAGTATTGATTATAACGGATAAGTTTATCCTTTATAACATATCCGTCAGACATAATAATATCCCCTTCAGCCCATTTATAAAAATATTGTATCTTAAGGCTTTTCAATTTACTTATAAATATTTTGCCGGAAAGCTTTTTTTCAAAATCTGCTATATGAAATTCATTATCGCAATTACAATTCTGGCTAAATAGTTTTATGCCCGTTGTAATAACCAGTATTATTAATAATATCAATTTCTTCATTTATATAGTCTTAAATTATTTAACTTCGATTTCAGATACAGCTTCCAGAGGAATTCCGTTTGATGTTAATCCTTGAACTATAATGTTATACACGGCTTTTAATTCAGAAGTATAAAACTCGATAATTACCTTATTTTGTCCGGTAATAGAAAGTGAAGGTTCCCAGAAAAGCGTGTGTCTGAAATCAGGATAATTACCTGTATTGTTATCGATTTGCTTGTTAATAATATAACTATCAGATATAAAGGATGATTGCACCTTGTTATTAAAGACATACGCATAATTTTCAAGATATGTATCCGGTATATTTTTATCGTATGTTTTGATTGAAAGTAATCCGTAGAATGACAGATCTCCGTATAATAATTGTGTATTGTAAATATCAATTTGTTTTATATCATTTGACCCTAAAGATGATACATAATCAAGATTTTTAAAAGGCACTCCATTTAAAAAAACAGTTGTTTCAGGGGGCATTATAATTTCATTATTGGGATCGTATATCTGGATGAAATAAATATTTCTCCTTTTTCTGAATTTCACACCAGGCAAAATATTTTCAGATATATCTCTGAAATCAATTAGTTCAATAAATTCTGCAGGGTACACTTCATAAACAGACCTGCCATAGAAGTTTCTTCTCTCAACTTTGATGGGTGCTATTTCGGGCAAATTATTAATTTCTATGTTTTGCCGGTATGTATTGCTGACTAGTGCGATCTGCCTGGCATATTCCAGATACTCTTCTCCCCGGGCCGGAACAGGTATTGGTTTGTATTTACCTGGTAATGCAGAGCTGTATTTACTGTCGATTTTCCATATGATATTGTTATTATCTTGGTTTATTAATTGAAGGATTAAATCCCTGTTGTCATATGACTTGTCTAATAAAAAATAGAAGTTGCCACCTGAATCAGTATAACAGTATCTCAAAGAGGTAATACTATCCACATAAGATAACATAACCAATTCATTTTTAACAGGTTTTTCAGTGTTTAGGTACAGGACTTTTCCTTTAAACACAAATCCTTTGTTCTCCATAATATACGGACACGGGGCTTTATTATCATTTAACCACAGGTCAGATGCATATTTATAAGTATTTACTGTCTCCAGGATACTTGCAGCTGAAGTTTCCGGAGTTAACAGGATTGAATCAGGGAAATAAGTATAACCAGCAATCTCAGAATAAAGAAGCAGGTATGATAAAATACCCGGATTATTTATTATTGAATGAAAAGGTGTTTTTTCGGCTACAGATATTGAAAACCATGCTGTATCGTTGATATTAATATTACTTAAGTCTAATTCAAGTCTGACTTTTTCTTTCTTCGCGTATTTTGTTTTTGATGTATTTACTTCTATTAATGGATAGTCTTCAGGATATATGTACACCTGCTTTTCACATACAGGATGATAATAAGAGTCCGTACAAACGATGTTAAGTATACCTGCATACATATCGCTTTTTGATATTTCCACTTTTTTAACACTGTCATTTAATATAACCGGGATATTATCAATTATCTGTCCGCGTAAAAATGTAATCAGATGCAATGATTTATTATAAAGAGAGTAATCAGATTTGGAACTGATATTTATAATAAGTTTATCAGATAGAATGAAATCAATATCTATATTAATTTTGGGTTTTTGATGATATGCCGGTGATTGATGGCTAATACTTCTATCAGTTGAGAAAATTGGAACCCATAGTTGCTTAAGATCGATTTCATTTATTCTGGTAATAATAATTCGGGCTGAATAATAAAAATCCGGGGAAGTGTTTCTCATCCAGTTAGTATATGCTCTTAAAGTATACATACCACCTGATATAGTATCAGGCAAAATAACTGAGCCGTGGCACAATCCTTTATTTAAGTTATTACGCCAACTAAAAACGCGAGTGTCATTACCTGAAATCTCGAAATATATAACTTTGCTTTGCTGGCTTTTTTTTAATGTATATGAATTTACAACATATGCTTTATATTTTAACTCTTCACCTGAGATATAAATATTTTTCTCAAGCTGCACATATACCTTCTCATCATTCATTAAAGAACAACTATCCTGCTGAATATTGAAATTCTGTATCTGACTACGTACTGGCAGGATTAATCCGGGAATAAATGCTAACAGAATAATAAATATATATTTTGTTGAAAACTGAGATTCTTTCACTTTGTATCAATTTTTAATCCATAAAGTAATAAAATAGAGTTAATAAAATGTTATCCAAAAATCAGGCATAATTGAGTCCTGGCATGAACTGTATGCCGGACCAGTGTATTCCGGTAAATTCAGTATATCATAGGTATTTCTTCCCGGCCACCAGTTAAATGCAGTGTGCTTGACAGTTCTTGATGCTACTTCAAACAAACCTAACACAATTTGAGATGTATCGCTTAAGCAATGCAGGTTACCTTTTATTTGTGAAGGAATAGGATCAAAAATGCGTTCTTTGGCAGTAAGTTGCTTTACTACTGAATTGTAATACTCGTAGGCATTTTCTGATATGGAGTAAGCTGTTGTTGTAATAATCCAGCCTCTGGGTATGGACGGACTGGTAGTATCATCCGGCCAGATAGAATTATATTCATATTGCAGAAAACCCAGATTATGCCTTTTTATTACTTGTTCAGAGTTACTATTAAATGTTGATTTTATATTTACAATATCATCAAGACTACGTACACCCCAACAATAAACATCAACCGGTTCACGCTGCGTTTCACGGCCAGGAAATAAGGTGTCAGGTTCAGGAAACAGATAAACATAATGATGGGTTTGTGATATGAGCTTGTTATAGAAGCGAAAAAACCTTTTATTACCGGAGCCACTATTCATACTAACATATACATGTAATCCAATCATTTTTTTGATAATAAGTTCACCATAATAATTCTTTGAGAAAGATTCTTTTTCTCCTATTTCTGCATATATAGAGTCAATTTCCTCTGCAGCCTGCATAAGAGTGGATATTGATTCATATATACTACCGTCTTCCAGATCAACGCGAAGGGTATATACTCTGCCAGGTGTTCCACTAATATCTTCCTGATTACTTTTATATATACCATTATTAGTTTCTGTTAATACTGCGCTGTGACCAAAATTATCAGAGATAGTAACCCTCGCATTTTTTATCGGGTTATTACTATTTTCATTAAATTCTGTTGCCCAGAATAATTCTACTTTATAGGGGCCGGGGCCGTCATGAATATACCCTTCAATTACCGGTATTTTAAGGGTTGAATCAATATCATCCGGGTAATACACTTCCTGGCAAGCTGCAAGGAGGATAATTAATATAAAATATATAGTTGTTATTATTTTAGTTTCTGTCATTAATTTACTAATTAGAAAATGAAGTTATAAGTGATTGTAGGGAGTGGCCTTCCAATTATATATAATTTAAAAAGATTGAACCTCTTATAATCATTATCCTGGTCAGGTTGTTCTTTTTTGTAAAAAACCGAGTAAGCATTTTTGCGGCCATAAAGATTTAATATTGAAAATGTCCAGCTGCCTTTCCATTTTTTCTTTAATCTCAGACTCTCATCCAGACTAATTGATACATCAAGACGATGATAAGGAGGGAGCCTGTATTTATTCCTGTCGGAATAGTATATTATTTTTTCTGCTCCGGTGTTATACTGGTATTCGGGCAAGGTTACAGACCTTCCTGATGAGAATGTGAAATTGCCCATAACACGCCAGCGCCTGTTTATATTATAATTTAAAAAAATTGTTAAATCGTGTGGTTTGTCATATGATGATGGATAGAAATTGTTGTTATTGATGATCTCATCACTGTATTTACCACTGGTCTTTTTCAATGTCCTTGAGAAAGTATAGCTTATCCATCCGTCCAGTTTACCGGTTTTTTTCTTTAAGAGGAATTCAATACCATAATTTTTACCTGAAGCATTTATAAGTTCTGTCTCAAGGTGTTGCCTCATTTCTAAACTGGCATTATTTTTATATTCGACAAGGTTTGCGAGTTTTTTATAGTATAATTCAACTGAAGTTTCTATACTCTTTCCCAGAAAGTTCCGGTAATAACCAACAGCAAACTGATTAGCTATTAATGGTTTAATATAGGCTCCTGATAATTTCCATACGTCATCGGGAGTAGGTATGGATGTATATGATATTAGTGAAATATACTGGCTGTTTCTGTTATAACTTAATTTTACAGAATTATTATCGCTTAATTGTACTTTAAGTGAAAAGCGGGGTTCTATATTATAATATGACTTTATTACTTCTCCCTTCCCGTAATAGATGGAATCAACGACAGAAATTTCACTAATAGATGCGCCTTCCCTATATAAAGGTATGTTAAGAGGACCTGTAAAAAAATAGCCCGAATATCTTATGCCTGCATTTATAGAAATATTATTGCTTATTTCATATAAATCATTAATATATACTGAACCTTCATATGCCTGTTCATTCACCAGGAATTCAGGATTGATTAAAGAGGTATCATTTAATGGAATTAGTTCTCCTGGCTGAATTCTGTACATTATACCTTGTAATCCTAAATCTATATTGTGATCAGCGAATCCACTATATAAGACATTGTATTTACCACTCAGATAGTTTATTTTGGATGAAAATCTGCTTTGCTCATACCCGGGTTTTATATCGTCTTTTTTCACATTATACTGGCTAAGAGACAATATCAGGGATGAGCCTATATTGGAGCTGATTGACTGACTCCACTTAAGTGATCCCAGCAGATTTTCATATTCATAATTTAATTCATCAGTATATCTGAACTTGTTATAACTTTTATATCCAAATAAGGTAATCATGTGCTTTTTAAGGTTAAATTTTAGCAATCCATTAATATCATAAAATGAAGCAGCACTGTTTTGCAAATAATAATCTGGTAATCTACCAAGGAGCCAGTTAGAGTAACTTGTCCTTCCGCCAACATTGAAAGTTATCATATCTTTATATACAGGCCCTTCAAACATGAGCCGGCTGTTATATAAACCTATTCCGCCCCTGGCATATAATTTATCGATATTGCTGTTTTTAATCTGTATTTCCATTACAGAAGATACTCTTTCACCATATCCTGCCGGTATATGTCCCTTGTAAAGTGTAACGTTATTTACAGCATCAGGATTGATAACGGATAAAAGCCCTAAGACATGTGAAGTGTTGAAAACCGGGGCTCCTTCCAATAGATAGAGGTTTTGATCTTCACCGCCGCCCCTAACATTTATTCCCGAACCAAACTCACCAAATGATTTTACACCTGGCATCATTGTAAGGCTTTTTAGTATGTCTTTTTCACCTACAATATCAGGTAGCTTCTTAATATTTTTCGCATCCATCTCAATCAGACTCATCTGATTTCCCCTGATATTATCATGTATTCTTTGCCCATATATTGCAACTTCGTCTATTTCATGTGATTTTTCAAATAGCTCGATATCAAAATTTCCATTACTAATAATTTTTACTTTATATACTGCTTTTTCAAATCCTATGCTTGAAACAACCAAAGTGTATATTCCAGGATGAATATCAAGTGAGTAAGCACCATTCAATTTGCTGATAACTGCATTGGTGGTATTTTCGATATGAATGGTTGCTCCGAAGAGTGGAGCTCCCGTTTTACCGTCACTTATTGTTCCTGTTAGAGTAACTTTTTTATATTTGCCAGCTTCATCAGGATTTCCTATTACTACAATACTCATATCCTGCATATCCAGGCTAAGATCAACCATTTGCCCCATCATAAGAGCGACTTCCTCTTTTAGCATAAATACTACCATATTGCCCTGAATAACCTTATAAAGGTAAGGAGTGCCTTTAACTACCTTATCAAGTGCTTCAGATAAAGATGTGTTAGTAAAGCTGAGATTTATTGTATCATCAGCGAACCATTGACTTTTAAAATAAAATGTTACAGGGTATTTTTTTTCAAGATCTGAAAGGAAATCAGTAAGAGGGGTACTGGTATAGGTTGCTGATAAATATAGTGTATCGATACTTTGAGAAACCAGGTTAAAATAAAAGCTGCTCAATAACAATATAATGAAAATCAAACTCTTAGTTCTTCCTCTGCACATTTAATTTTTCCCCCTAATACTTAAATATTTGTCACCCCAATACAGATAGTATTAATGCTTAATTACTACAACAGGAATGAAATTGAATTTATACTCGTGAGAGTGCAAAAATCTAAAAAAAAAAGAAATAATAATGAATAAATGAAAATAAATTAAGATATTAAATACAAAAAAGATGAAGAGACCTCTGGTTTATCCAAAATCGTCTGAAAATGACAAAGAACTGCAAAATCTTATTGAATTCTACAATGAAACCTTAGGATTTTGTCCGAACAGTGTAAAGACAATGCATATAAGGCCAAGAATAGCTTATGCTTTTATTGAGATGAATAAAGCCGTTATGGAAAATAAGGGAAGAGTTACAAGTGAATTAAAAAGAATGATAGGTTACATAAGCAGCAATGTTGCTGGCTGCAGATATTGCCAGGCTCATACTATCAGAGCTGCCGAAAGATATGGAGCTGAAAAAGAAAAGCTGGAAAACATAGGTGATTACAAAACTCATCCTTCATTCACCGAAAATGAGAGATCTGCACTGGATTTTGCACTTGCCAGCTCAACTATTCCTAATAGAGTTAATGATGAGATGTCTGAAAATCTAAGAAAGTACTGGGATGATGGCGAAATAGTTGAAATTTTAGGAGTAATAGCACTGTTTGGATTCTTAAACAGGTGGAACGATTCTATGGGGACAGAAATCGAAGAGGGAGCTATTGAGTCAGGAGAGAAATACTTAAAAAAGGCTGGATGGACAACTGGAAAACATGCTTATTGAAAGGAAATACAGTATCTGAAAATTTATTATTGGGGATTGAGGTTCAGAAGAGATTAACAAGAGAATTGAGCTTTTTAAGCAATTAATATATGAATGAATAATATTTAATTAACACAGGAAAAATTTGCAAATTATACTAAAACAATGTGTTTCCGGGAAGGAAATTTTGTGATAATTGCAAAATAATACCTGATAATTGCAAAATTCAATAATTCATCCCAAAACATTTCGGCATACCTGGCCATTTTAGTAATATTTACTTTTATTAATAGACCCTTTAGTAAAAATCCGTTTCACTATCTTTTTTTTACCCTGTAATTTTGATCTGGTATTTTTTTAATTAACTCTATCTGCTCATGGTAATTCGGAGCAGGTAAAAAATTTATAAAATCATGAAAACAAAGAAAAAACACTGGTTATTACCAGAGAAAAAAACATTTAAAATTTTACTGGTTGTAATCCTGGCCTGGTTGTACATAATGGCTGGAACCAGTAATGGAGAAACCCTGAAAACCATCGCTGTATTAAACATTGATACTAAAGATCTATCTCTTGATCCGGTCGCTATGGGTAATTTAGTGCGTCTTGAACTGGAAAAGACCAAGGTTAACAATGTTATGGACAAATATGAAGTTGCATACATTGTAGAAAAAGAAGGATTGGACATTAGTAATTGCTATGGGAAAAGCTGCCTTCTGGAAATAGCTGAATCCCTGAAAGTAGATAAAATATTAACCGGATATGCAGAACGCTTTGGAGATAAGATTATCATTAACTTAAGGTTAATTGATATCGAATCATCTTTGATGGAAAAATCGGATGTAACTGAATATCAAAACATCCCGGAAGAAATTCAGATAATGGTTGAGATTTCGGTCAAAAAGCTTTTAGGTTTGGAAATTGATCCTAATCTGGTTAATCTTTTAGTGAATTATGAAGACCCTATTGTTAGTACAAGAACTAATCTAAGATTAAATGGTCCCAGGATGGGTGTTGCTTATATAACAGGTGACAAAGCTGAGAGGATCATGGCCCCAAAAAGTCAGGGAGGTTATGATGGTTATCCATATTTAAGCCAGATTGGATATCAATATGAAGTTCAGTATTTAAGTGCAGGTAATTTTCAGGCTCTTGTTGAATTTTTAGTAGTGCTTAGCGGTTTAGACCAGCAATTTTTCAATCCTAATATTGTCTTTATGAATGGATTTAGGGTTGGTAAAAGTGGATGGGAAATAGCATTTGGTCCTTCCCTTAGTTTGAGACAAGCCGCAAAGGGATTCTACGATAAAGGCGGGCTTATGGGAGGTGAAAATGGTGAATGGTACCTGGAAGAAAAATGGACTGAAACCTCCGAGGATGAAAATACAAATCCCTATGAGATTGAAGAACAATTAGATAGAAGGGGAGACATAGCTCTTCGTGCCGGTTGGATATGGGCTGTTGGCAGAACCTTTAAATCAGGTTATCTGAATATACCTGTTAATGTCTATGTAAGTCCTGATAAAGAAGGATGGTATATTGGACTTTCCATTGGCTTTAATGTCAGTAGAACAAGAAGATTACAAGATTAGAAATTTAAGGACTGTTTTATTCCTTAATCAGTGACATTTTGGACATAAGTATCCTTAAAAGATGTTTTTTCTTTCTAGTAAAGACTAGCTCTTTGGGCTCTCTGATTTTATCAACAGGCTTTTAAATCAAACACAATGCTTTTATTCATAAAAATATCGACATTACATGGTGGTCAGTATTATGATTTGTTTTATGTTCTCGCCATAATGTTTTCTCTAATTGCTTTGATTATTGCAGGTAAGAAGCGTAATTATCCGATGATTCCGTGGATGCTCTCTCTTTTAATGATTCTATTGTTTTTAATTCTTGGGACTAAAATCTTTACCTTATCTCCCGGGCAATGGAGTGAGTTTCTTCAAAACGGTAAAATTCCTGCTCACACAGGAAGGACAATTCTTGGGGGTATTGCCGGATGCATGGTGGGATTATTTATTTCACGCCTCTGGTTTGGATTTAAGAATGACGTACTGGATATCTTTTCCTATGTTTTCCCTGTTGCAATGGCTATACAAAGAGTGGGTTGTTTATTTGTTGGTTGTTGTTTTGGTACACCTTCAAATGTTCCATGGGCGGTAGTTTATCCCCGGTATACTCACGCTCACGCAGCTCATGTAAACAGCGGGCTTCTTGATTATTATTCCCCATATTCATTACCTGTCCACCCTAACCCGCTTTATCAAATCCTTGCCTGTATTATAATATTGATCCTCCTTTACTATATTTTTCGAAAACGGATACGCGTTGCAGGAAACCTGTTTCTTGTCTCCATAACACTTTATTTGATTTCCCGGGTTATTACCGAATTTTTCAGAGATGCTTCCAGTAATGGTTATGCCGGAAATATAGTATTCGGACTAAAAATAGTTCAATGGATTTTGATAGTAATAGCAATTGGATTATGCATATTTGTTCTAGTCCGTGAAAAGAGAGGAAAGTACAAAGTTGTTCAATACCAGGTAAGAAATTCTGAAAAGAGAAATGCCCTGTTTTTCTTTATATTATTTGTTTTGATTTTATCTATCTGGAAGTGGCTTCCGTCTATAGAGCATATACATATTTTCTCAGTGTCATTAGCATTAGGAGGATTCTCCCTGGCACATGGCTTTAAGAAGTTAACGGCAGGTAAATGGCAATGGTCAATGATTTTATTAATGCCGTTATCTCTATTTTTAGTCAGTTGGGCAGAGAATGATACACTCAGCACTGAAAATGATAAAAAGGATTTCATATCCATTGGAATAGGATATATAGGGGGTAAGTATGATTATAGCTACTCTCATTGCCCAAGTGGTGACTGCTGTAACGGTCCGGTTGAATATCACAATTGCAAGGCGCATTATAATGTTTATGGTGCCGGATTCTCAAATACGCATTTTACCGAAAAGGGAAGAGCATTACTTTTCGGAGTGAATTTTTCATATGGCACTCAGTATGAAAGAGATTCAATATCTAATTCAAATAATGAAAGAGTGGTTATTACCGATAAAACTTCTAATATTTACGGATTAAATCCAAGATTAACATACGGAGATAAATATCTTGGTTTTGGTTTAGGGATTCATGTAGGGTCTTATCAGTTTGATCATTCATATAGCTTTTGCCCACAGTTAGAGCTTCGCGTTGGTCCTCCAGAGTATTTTTATATTTCAGGAAAATTAGGAGAACAGTTTCCCGGGTTAACTGGCAGGATCCCTATTAAATATGAATTGGGTTCGGGATTTGGATCAGATGATTTTATTTTACGGGCAGGCTTACAATCGAGGTATCCCTCTGTTTTGGAGTTAATGAACCCCTATGGTTTTTTCATCCAACCTTCAATAAGTCTTTTTAAGAATCAATTAACTCTTGAAGGATATTATGCTTTTTTTCCTGCTAGATTTTATGATCCTACATATGATGAGCCTCAAGAGTACGATAAATTCGGAATAAATATCTGGTGGAATATACCTGTGAAATAATATGGTTTATTTTCAAAAACTATATCTGGATGATTAACAGAATTAAGTATACAACAGTCTTACGTAACAGAAAATTGCTAATATGGCGGGTGACAGGGAAAATTTCGCGTTGGTGCAAAATAATATGGTCGTTTTCACTTGACCTGGTTCGCGGCTCCGAAACCCGCCATTACTTATATGCTAAAATGCTTGTGCATAGTAATTTTTAAAGACAATTTTTAACCAATTAAATTATTAAAAAAATGAAAAAAATTATTGTTATAGGATTATTAACCTTCGCTATGTCAGGGTTAATTCGTTCACAAATGACGTTTACAGTCAAGCCAGGATTAAATCTTAATAGTGCTAATATTGGTGTCAAATCTGAAAAATTTTCACCATACTTTGGAATACAATTCTTAAATATTAATAGTAAGTATAAGGATAATGATGAATATGAGCCTGAAGACAGGAAAATAAAAACACATATTTATATGCCTTATCTGGGATTTAAAGCATATTTATTTGACAAGGACCCATTGAAAGGATCAATTGTCGCGACAGTTTTTAAACCTGTTATATCCGGGAAGGAGATAAACGATGGTGAAGAAGATGAATCGTACAAGGAAGACTTGAAGAACTTAAAAATATGGGGAGGAGAAATTGGATTTTGTTCAGAATATTTTTTTAATGAACATTTCAGTATTGGTGGAGAATTTGGATTTAGACTAGCCTTTTATAAGGATAAGTATGAATCTGAATACAGCAATTATTCATATGACGAGGATTTAAACTTAAATATGACTTATGTTTCAGGTTCAATGAACTTCTATTTTTAACCTTTTACGCTAATAATTACTATGCACAGCATGGCATATAAGTAGTAACAGTAATTAGAGTTTATTAATAGTAAATTCTTTTACTGGGTATAGACGAAAAAAAATCAGTTAGAATTAATAGCTTTATATATTAATTAATAGTAAGGAAAGATGATTAGTAAGCTGCTGCAATTAACTTTCATTATACTGTTTCCTGCACTCACAATTTATTTAGAGAAACATTATAAAATCTTTAAACTTTTAAGCCCGATATTACTATGCTATATTGTGGGTATTATATCTGCAAATATTCCTTTTATTACACTGGACAAGAAGATGCTTTCATTAATCACAGAGGTAAGCATTAGCCTGGTTATACCGCTCTTATTATTTTCGTCCAATTTTATCAAATGGCTGAAGCAGGCGAAAAAAGCAATACTTTCCTTTTTTCTGGGTGTAACAGGAGTTATTATCAGTGCAATCCTGGCCTATTTTTTATTCAGAACCCAAATTGAAGAATCCCGCCAGGCATCGGCAATGATGATCGGAGTTTATACAGGCGGAACATTTAATATGAGTGCCATAGGTATAGCATTAGAGGTCAAAAAAGAATTATTTATTCTTCTTAATAGTGCCGATATTTTTTTTAGCGGAATTTATTTTATTTTTCTTATTACAGTGGCTCAAAGGTTTCTACTAATGTTTCTCCCTGAATATAAAAGTGTGGAAGGAGTAATAGTTGATGATAATGTAAACGAACTGGTTTTTAGACGGTTATCCCTGGCAAAAAAAATAAAATTAATCCTGATATCATTTTTACTTGCTGTTTTCATAGTGGTAATCGCAGTCTGTATTTCATGGATAATAAAAAAAGATATAGTTGCACCAATTGTTATACTTGTGATAACAACACTTGGAATTGCATTCTCATTTAACAGCAAAGTCCAGAAGCTTAAAGGAGCATATGAATCAGCTGAATATTTACTGCTAGTATTTGCAGTAGCTATGGGTGGAATGGCTGACTTTTCAGAACTGATTAAAGCAAGTTCAGAAATCTTTTATTTCTGCGGAGTGGTAGTAATTTGTTCTGTTGTCCTTCATTACCTGTTGGCTGCAATTTTTCGAATAGATACAGATACTGTTATTATAACATCAACAGCTGCTATTTTTGGCCCGGCTTTTATCGGACCGGTAGCAAAAGGAATTAATAACAGGGAGGTTATTGTTTCAGGAATAACTATGGGTCTGGTTGGTAATGCCGTAGGCAATTATTTGGGTTTGGCAGTAGCCTGGATATTGAAATAATGGATAAAATAGATTTAAATTATTGATATGATTTATAAAAGGGCAGAATTACCGGCCTATTGTGGCCCGGTTTGTAAATAAAGGGAAAACAATATGAAGGTGAAGCAAAGAGAAATAGCCAAATACCATAAGCTACAGGTTCAAGTTGAACAGGAGCCTAGTCAGGATATTATTAATCATTTAAAAAATACTGTTATTGGTACTCCGGGCCGTTTATTATATAGACTTACAGGTATTGAGAAAAAGATCAAATCACTGGGAACATGTTATTTTTTGGTATTAAGAAAGTTAAGCAGATTGATTGGGACGATGGGATTTGTCCGCCGTACCACTTACAGCAAAGAAAATTCATATAGCTCATGGTATATGCGGTATTTTTCCATCAGGGCACCATTACGTACTAAAATTCATAAAAAGGAAGACTATGAAAATAAACTCTCATCAGGGGATAATATAATTAAAGATTCTATCAAAGACTATTTTTATGAACCCAATCGGTTGTTGGGTAAAATGTCAGATCCGAATCAAAAAACATACATCTATGCTTATATTGAGCGTGGGAACATAAGATCAAAAATATTTAGTGATCAGATGGATTTTCAGACAGTTCGCAGCTTCACTACTATTTTATTTAGCAGGGTTAATCCAAAGATTCATCCCGGGGTACAAAGGATAAAGGAAGAGGGAAAAACTGATATGCTTAAACTACTGAGAGGATTTTACAGAGGATTTAATATGTATACTGAACAGTACCTGTTTTATGAAAACAATTATTACCTGTTAAAACTTAATAATGAAATAGTATCAGCAGTTCAGGCCAACCAGGAGATATGGGAAATTAAGAAAATACCTGGATTTAAGGGGAAAATATTGTTGGATATTATGCCGCGCATTCCCGGTGTAACGAAGATTTTTGATCCACAGAATTTCCGTTTTGCAGCTATAGAGGGAATCTACTACAAAGAGGGCTATGAAAGCTATCTTATTCCTTTATTTGAGTCAATTTGTGCCCTGACAAAAACACATTTCGCTTTAATCTGGCTGGATACTGACAGTCCGCTTCTCAAAACTATTGATAAGCTCGGTTATCATGGACTATTTAGTAAATTTGTCAAACGGGTTGAAGTAGATATTATCATAAAGTTTATAAACTTCTCGGAAGCTGAGAAAGAATCTTTCCGGAATAATCCTGCATACCTGTCCTGTTTCGATATGACGTAATGCAATAGAATTATACAACTGATTGTCAGGGATCTTATTAGTAAATTTTGTAAAAATTAAGTATTGCTATTTAATAAATTATCGGGGCCGGGTGTTAAGAAATGCTCCGCTGGAGCATTTTAGCATAGAGCCAGGTTGCAGCGCTGAAATTCAATTAAATTATTGTATGTCTTGATTTAATAGCAAAATTTTTGTAAATTTCGAACAAATAAGTAATTGATTATTAAATAAATAATTTCTCCTGTATGAACATTATACCCAAAATTTTAGTTGTCTACACTATCAATCTTAACATATTAAATTCCATCAGAAAATTCCTTTTGAATATCTTGCTTTATAGTGTATTTTTCAATACTACAGGGCAGTTGACCGCTAAAATTTCACAGCCACAGCTGGCACTAATTAATGACAGTCTGATTATTAAGTATAATATCTTGGATGCAACCCCGAAAGATAAGTTTAATATCTGGCTGGAAATTACTGACGATACTGGAGTAAAAATAAATGCTTTTACTTTTACAGGTGATATCGGAGATAGTGTAAAAGGAGGTTTAAATAAGGAGATTATTTGGGACTTATCAGCTGACAATATTATACTTAACAATAACATTAATGTTGAAATTATTGCTAAAAAGATAGTCGTACCCGAAATTGGTTCAGAAGAAGTGCATTTGTCTGAAATACCATCTGATCTAAGTAAGAAGGAAAATATTGAAGAAAAAAAGGAAATCCGTAAAGTTATTGAAGAACCAATAGTAACTGCTCCAAAAGTGAAAGTCGGAAAACATTTATTACAGTCTGCAATTCTCCCGGGATGGGGCTTAACAAAGCTTAGCAAGGGCAAACCTTACTGGCTTATTGGAGTAGCCGGAGCTGGATGTATAGCTTCATCCATTTACTTTAACAATCAGGCGTATTTAAATTATAATAAATATCTGGATTCATATGATGAAGAAAAAATTGATACTTACTTTAACAATGCAAAAACACAGGATAATATTTCTAAAGCTTTTGCATTAACAGCTGTTGCAATATGGGTTACTGATTTGGCAATAGTAAATATTAAAGCAACTAGCATGAATAAATCTTATAGAAGGAACAGATTAAATGATATTTCAATTAGTTCTGGTATTAATTTAAACACAGAGATACCAATGTTATCATTGCACTTTAACTTTTAGTTATGAATTCGTTTAAATCACAGAGAAATATTAAAATAGCAACCAGAATATCTATATGCATATTATTTTTATTCCATTTCTTTTCTTTTTTACATTCTCAGGAAATAAGAAGCGGGAAATCTACTATTCTCATTAATAATCTGAAAATTGAAGAAAAGGATATTACCGACACAACTCCTCCTTTGATTAAAATAATCGAACCTTTGTTAGAAGGAGATAAGATTAATACTGATAAACCTGAAATAACTTTTATCGGGAAAATTACAGACAGTGAAAGTGGAATAAACAGAATTTTTATAAATTCTGAAAAATATAAACTTACACAAGATGGCCTTTTTGCACAGGATATACACCTGGAAAACGGTGAAAATAAAGTTAGTATTATAGCTATAGACAATGAGGATAATTATTCAAGAATGAGACTTATAGTTGAATACAAGCCGAAATCTGATATTATCACTTCTCAGTTGAATGTTGAAGGTAAATATTATGCCTTACTTATTGGTATTAATAAATATGATGATCCAAATCTTATGGATCTAGATAATCCAGTCAGGGATGCCGAGACTTTATACAACCTCCTACTTTCAGACTATTATTTTGAAGAAGAAAACATGTTTCTAATAAAAAACGCAAAGAGAGCAGATATAACAAACACTCTTGATGTAATGGCTGAAAAACTTACAAAAAAGGATAACCTCCTGATATTTTATGCCGGACATGGCTGGTGGGATGAAAAAGCTAATATTGGTTATTGGCTGCCATGTGATGCAAAAATATCAAGAAAAGCAGAATGGTTTCGCAACAGTACATTGTGTGATTATCTTAAAGAGATTAACTCAAAACATACACTATTAATAGCAGATGCATGTTTTGGAGGAGCAATATTCAAGACAAGAAGTGTATCCATGGAAGCGCCAAAAGCAATCCAGATGCTTTATGACTTACCAAGCCGCAAAGCAATGACAAGTGGTACATTAACTGAAGTTCCTGATAGAAGCACATTTATTAAATATTTAATTGAGCGGTTAGCATCCAATGATGATAAGTACACTTCTTCAGAACAGCTTTTCTCAAGTTTCAGAATTGCTGTAATAAATAACAGTGATGTGATTCCGCAGTATGGGGAAATAAGAAATGTCGGTGACCAAGGAGGCGATTTCATTTTCATTAAAAAGGACTAATTAACAGATATTAAATTACTGCACAAAGATTCAATGCAACAATCCATTAATGATGATAAGGCTTAAATTTTTATTAATTATTATCATTCTGTTTTATATTCTATTTACACTAATTCAATCTTGTAAAAAACTGGAAATTGAAAGGGTGGTTAAAATAGAAACTGGGGAAGTTCATAATATTACTGCAGATTTTGCCTCAATAAGTGGGAATATTCTGGATGTTGGTGAAAATGGTATTACACAGTATGGGCACTGCTGGTCTACAACTAAGAATCCTAATATAAATGTCACAACTAAGACTGTTCTAGGAACCAGATATACTATTGGCAGTTTTAACAGCGAATTGAATGGTCTTCTATCAGGCAATACTTATTATGTAATAGCTTATGCCATATCTAATGGTATACCTATTTACGGAGATACTGTTTCATTTAAAACCCGTGAACAGATTAAAGCCGAATTTAATGCTAATCCAAGATCAGGCTACTTACCTTTAAGCGTTCAATTCACTGATATGTCCACGGGTAGTATAACCTCCTGGTCCTGGAATTTTGGAGATGAAAATACATCAACTTCTCAAAATCCATTACATACATACAATGTTCAAGGAAGTTATTCGGTTACCTTAACTGTTAGTA
>Ga0315544_1001186_pt1 | contig 20975 bp, 17 predicted proteins | sample SalMarSW160130MG_2_FD_202543 | JGI IMG/M metagenome (GOLD analysis project Ga0315544, IMG submission 202543) | Salt marsh sediment microbial communities from the Plum Island Ecosystem LTER, Massachusetts, United States - Salt Marsh Sediment SW1601-130 ... | reverse complement strand
GCACCTCAAACTCTCCTTTTCTCTTGAATCGTTAGATAAAAAGCGGTAAATACCAAAATAACAGCTAGCATTATGAGTCCCATAGCACTAGCTGTTCCGAATTCCAAGTGATCAAAGGCATCGAGGTACGTTCTTATTATCAAGGTTTCTGTTGTTCCTGCTGGTCCCCCGCCTGTCATCACATAGATGAATGTAAATCTTTTAAATATCCAAATAACCAATAATAGTAGTACTATCATATTTACAGATCTCAGCCCAGGGAGTGTTACGTAGCGAAAAATTTGGAAAAAATTTGCCCCGTCAACAGCTGCTTGATCGTATTGCTCCCGGGGAATACTTTGAAGCCCTGCCAACATCATTATGGTTGCGAAAGGGAACTCTTTCCAAATTGTTGTCACAATAACAGAGAACATGGCCACCGAAGGGTCTCGTAACCAACCCATCCTAGCTTTAATCAAACCTACTCTAAGCAGAATATCGTTGATAATTCCAAACTGATAGTCAAACATCCACATCCACACCAGACAGGTTACAACGTAGGGAACCGGCCAAGGACTTATAATAAGAGCCCTAGCAAACACTCTCCCCCGAAAGTCTTCGTTTAGCAAAAGAGCTGTCATCAAACCCACCAAGAATGCTCCAGTTGCCCCAAATACTGTGTACTCAACCGTATTTAATGCTGCATTCCAAAACTTAGGAGAATGAAAGATATTTTGGTAGTGGCCAAATCCTACAAAATCATGGGCCGTGTCAGGATTAGTAAGAGACATAGAAAGAAAGCTCCAATAGATGGCTCGGATCAAAGGATAGAAGAGAACTATACCCAGAGAACCAAGTGTAGGAACCAACAGTAGGTAGGGAAAATAATCTTTACGTCCCATTCTTTTACTGCCCCTATTTTGATTTTAACCTTTGGTTCTTATGTTTATTCATTGTACACTCTCACTTCATACACGTGAACTGAGGAAGCCCCATTTGTGTCATTAATCTGTAGTCTGAGCTTCTCAGAGGTGACCAGAGATAATTGATGTACACGGCGGCGCTCGTAGTTTCCCTGCACCTTAACTAAACTGTCCCACTTTCCCTTCTTCCAATAGAAAAGTTCATAATCTTTTACACACTCAGGAGCCCGGAAAAAACGAGGTATGTATTTGTACACCAGATTCAAGTTAGTATCAAACGTCAGATAGACACTATTAAAGGTTACCTCTTTCCCAAAATCAAGGTCTAAATATTGAGGGAAAGAGGTACAGGGATCGGATACCCACGCGTTGGTCCATTTTTCAGGCCGTGTCACTCCGCTTAATACATTCTCCGGCTCATAGGGCCTGGAGGGGGGGTCCACACGAAAAGCATAAGCTATCTTATCGCGTTTCCATATATCCAGGATCCTGCGACCAGAGGTAGTTCCCAGTGGAGGCCGAGCACTACAATGCCAAAACACTCCTTCCATTGGTTCCAAGTAGACCCAGTAGAAGCGGTGAGGAGATACAGATTGGTTCAACTGGAATTTGACCCATTTAACGCTGTATGGTGGCAGGGAAGCATTTACACGGCAAATATCTTCCTTCTGGTCAAAATCCCATACATCCTCTGCATTACGAAGACCCAAAGTCAGTTCTGTTGGTTCAGAACGATGAGACTCCAAAAGGAGACTCACCGAATCAATGCGATCCTCCGAAATCGGGAACAGCTGACTGCGCCTAGCATTCAGCTCTTTTTTTCCTCCCTCCTGAGCATTATACGCATGAATGCCTCCCCCCACCCCCGGATTAATCACTGTCTTACCGTCATGTTCCTGATATCTCAGAGTTGCACTGCTGGAAGCCGTCACAATCGCCTCTCTCGCCAGATCTTTCTGGTCGGTGTTCTTAACCTTGGGAATATAACAGTCCTGCTTGAGCAAAAGTTGTTGCAGTTCTTTAATGTGCTCTTCATGCACCTGACGTGGATATTTCTCGTGCTTTTTACAGACTGCTGCAGCTACCCCAGTAGCTTGGCCGGTTACTGCACAGGTACCCATTAGGCGACAACTGCCCAGTGCTATGTGGCTGACGCTGATATCTCTCCCTGCCATCATCAGGTTTTTTATATTCTTGGAGTACAAACACCGGAACGGCACAGAATAAGGCCTCGGGGGCAGACAGGTTTTCACCACTGTCGAGTCCCCGCAGAAACTTGGTTCCGGCGGCTTATCCAAGGCCAGGATACCCCCCGGTGTGTGGACATCAATATACCATCCTCCATAAGCTACTCTATCCGGAAATAAAGGAACTTTTTTAACATCGTTCTCTGTGAGGACATAATCGCCTATGATTCTGCGCGATTCCCTCTTGCCTGGAACCATCCCGATCCAGTCCAAAACTAAATTTTCTGCTTTATGATCTCCATGGTTTTTGATATGATCCCATACCCCCAAGAGCTGTCGTAAAAGTTCATCGCGGATTCTCTCATTATCCTCAATAGGGTTGAAAGGAGGATTTCCTATCTCTATCCACCAGTAACCCTGTTTTACGTTGTCGTGAATTCTAAAGGGTAGATCCTCATCAGAGGGAAAATCTGGTGACCAAGGAGGCGGGTTAAAGGAAACTGGACATCCTGCATCATGGGCATGAAACAAGAGGCTAGCCCCCATTGTATAACCATCTCCCTTAGCAGGAGCGAGACTTTCCGCAAATTCATCCTGGGCTTCTCTTCCTATGCGTGTTTCAGCTCCGGCCTCAAAGGCTAATGTGCCGTCTCCGGTTGCGTCTATGAAAATATCGGCTTGAAGATGAAGAGTTTTCTCAGTACCCAATTGCTCGCATATTACTTGTCGAATGACACCATCATCTACCACGGCTTTTCTTACAGAAGTGTTTAGGAAAAGGAAAAGATTTGCTTCCCTTTTGGCCTTATCGTATAACACCAGATCCCAAGTAGAATCTATGTTAGTACTGCTGGCTTTTCCAGAAGCTTGAGATCGCCATTCCGTGAACAGCTCTTCTATAATTCCTGTCTCACGTCCCCACGGATTGAACCTTCCGGAACCTCCAATATTCACTCTAACCTCACTACTGGAACACCCCCCCAGTACAGGCCTATCCTGTACCAAGGCAGTTTTGCATCTCAGACGAGCTGTAGCTAATGCAGCTGAAACACCAGCTAATCCACCACCGGCTACTAGAACATCGAACCTTTCCTTCATTATTTGTCTTCCTCGAGTTAATTAACTCAAATTATGAACATTGTTCATTTTTCTGTGGAAAGCTCCCAAAAGAGAACCTAATCTTCCGACACTTCCCTCTTTGAAAGACTTCCTTTTTTTCAGCTAATGGGCCTATTTATTTTCTTATCTCTCACCTCCCTCTGACCTTATTTTAGCTTCACTAATTTTCTTATAAATACGTATTTTCCTCTGAGCAAAGGAACCTGTGGACCAGACCGGCAGGACACGGGATTGTCTGCGGAGACCACTACCGTTGTCCCTGATATTCCCCTAAGTTCCTTTGCAAAACAAAAATGGAGCAGAGCCTCAAGGCGAAACGACTTGATTGTCTTTATGAAGCATAAAAGATACATTACAGGGTTTCATCCACAAACACCTGTTATTCTCGGAATATCTCAATATATAAGGTTTTTGGAGAAATCTAAGCATTTTTGAAAATTCTCATTCTTCATGGGTCTTAGAGTTATTCTACTAAAAATTGGGACTAATAAGTTAATAAATTTTAATTATTCAGTACTTCCCAAACTCTTTAGCTGCTTCATACATAGCTATAATATTCTCCGGAGGAACATCTGGCTGAACGTTATGTACTGCAGCCACTATATACCCACCCCCCGGGGCGAGATCACTAATCCTTCTCTTTACTTCATCTCTGACCTCTTGGGGGTTCCCCCGGGGAAGCACTCTCTGGGTATCAATAGCACCCCAAAAACAGAGTCTATCTCCGTATTTCTGCTTGAGCGTATGGGTGTTCATGTGAGCGGCTGATACCTGGACCGGATTTAGCACTTCTATTCCAATTTCCAGAAAATCTTCAATAGCCCAGGAGACACTGCCGCAACTATGTAAGGCAATCTTAGCTTTTGTCTTTCCTCGAATACACTGAATTAATTCCTTGGTTCGGGGTTTAATGATTCTTCTGTAATCCGAGGGAGCCATTAAAGGACCCCATTGGGTACTGATGTCTTCCCAGATTTCGATTAGATCAAGATAATGGCCGACTTCATCTAAAAAATGACCGTAAATTCCCAGCTGAATCTGCAAGACTTTATCCAAAAGCTTCTCCATAAACAGCGGACTTTCCTTAATTCCAACGAGCGCTCTTTCTAGTCCTGTAAGACTCCATGAACGCTCAAATATCCCCGAGACTGTAGTGCAAAGAGCATATGGGGAACTTTCTCTTATCATACGAGCCTTTTCTCCCAGCCTTTGAACTCGGCTCAAATCGTCAGGATCTGGCCAAGAATAAGTTTCTAGATCTTTAATTGAGGCTGAAATTAAGGGAAATTCTACTATATCAAAATAGTAACTGCTCAGCCGTTTTTGCCGACGCACTCCCCACTCATCACAATAAGAATTGTCCGACCTCTCTTGAGGATCCCAATTGGAAGAGAATCGGAGAAATACATATCTTGTATCTACTCCAAATCTTTCCAAGATTTCCTCTTCTGGCTCAGCTAGTTGTTGATTGCGTTCGACAATGCGCGTTTGGCATGTAATCTTCAGTTTTTCCTTCAACCTTTCATAAGCATGAGCAGTAATCCCCGACTGAAATCCCCCAAGATCAACCGGAACTCTATCCGCCTCCTGATGATTCAAAGCCTTCAGGACCCGCTCTCTGCTAGAAAAATTTTGTTGATTAGAAAGCATTTAAACCTCCTGGTCTAATGCTCCATCAATGGGTACAAAGTCTGTATCTCTCGCTCTAGAACCTTTTTTAACTGTTGGATTACCTTCCTCATCGTTCCACCACCCACCAAATTCACTCAATACCCAGCTAAACGGAGAGGTAGCAGGTTGTGCCTTTCCACGATTAACAATTCCGTAGATGCTGCCCTCGCTTTGTTCAAAGACAATTTTGGCAGCTTTTTCTAACTCAGCCAACGTTTGCGGTACCAATATTCCATACTCTTCTAATATGTCCTTGCGGTAATATAATATAGGGGCCAGTGGGCGATCAAGTGGCATCGCGACTGTCATGTCATTCACTATGACAGTGCATTGAAGCAATTCCGGAAAGTCGCCAGAGTAATCGTAGTCAGGGCTTGTTAATTCCTTATTCTCGATAAACGCCCGAAGGTCAGTATGCCATCCACGTTCAGCGAATAGCTGAAAATCCCCGCTTTCAGTCAGAAAGACATCAAGATTCGGGTTTTTTGCTCTGAGTCCAATTCTTACCTTCTCCCACCATTGTACCTCAGGATAATGCTCAAAAACTATGTTTACTCCTGTTTTTTTCTCAAAATCAGCCAAGAGTGGGGTAAAAATTAACCGTTGCATTGGACTGTTGTGAGTAAGTACTCTTATTGTGTTTCCCTCAAACTGACGCCAGTTTATGTCCGCATCAGCGAAAACGCTATTCACCAACAAAATTGCTACAGTGAGTAGCATCGTAACCGTAATTCCTTTTTTTCCATCAGTTAATTTCATTTATAGCCTTTGTTCATTTTTCCCTGAAAGCTCTCCAAACAAAAAGATAAACTAACCTTCCACCACTTCCTTCTTTGAAAAACTTTCCTTTGTTCCAGCTAACGACTTACCTACTTTCTCACCTCCCTTCAGCCCTTATCTTTAGCTTCCCCAAAACAGCAACAATTAATCATTACTTTAAAACCTTCCTTTTTTCCACCTTCTTTCAGCAGTAAACTAAACGCTTCCAGAGTGCTTGATAAGTCGAAACGATGAGTAATAAACGGTTTTAATTTTATTTTTCCCCTTGCCAGTAATTCAAGGGAGATTTGGAAATCTGTTGCATCCGAGTTTGCAGAACTTTTTATAGTTTTCTCTCTCGCGATATCCAGGATTGGAAGGGGAAATACTTCGTCTTTGATGGCCAGTAATACGAGTCTTCCCTGGGGTGCCAATACGCTTAGTCCCTTTTTTAAAACTTGTGGTGACCCGGTACTGTCATAGATCACATCGACTGTTTTATTATCGGTGTTGTCCAATAAAAATTGGCTAAAATCCTCTTTTTCTGTATTTACCACTGCATCTGCTCCTATAGCCCTGGCAACTTCTAAAGGCTTGTCAGCCTTATCTACACAGAAAATAGTTTTGGCTCCTCTTATTCGAGCAATTTGCGCAATTAGACATCCCACAGGCCCTGAGCCCAAAATAACGACAGTATCGCCCATTTCTAACTGCGACACCTTGACCGCATGAATAGCAACCCCTACTATATCAAGGAGTGCTGCCTCCTCAAAAGAGACTGTTTCTGGTATCTGGTAACAATTCTCAGCCCATACAGCACAGTACTCGGCCATTCCACCTGGATAATAATCCATTTCTCCCCACCCGGCTCCATGTCCAAAGTGTTTAGTATTCACACACAAATTTGATCTACCTTTCCTACACTGTTGGCAGGTACCACATGCTCTATAGGCCAATACGGCCACTTTTTTCCCCAAAAGATAATTCGAAGACCTATCGTTCGCTTCAACCACCTCTCCAGAAAATTCATGGCCAAGAACGGTATTAGGAGGATTGTCTCTTCTGATTCCTAAAGTATGCAAAGACCAAGGATTTTCACCTTTAAAGTAGCGCAGGTCACTGCCGCATATTCCGCACTTTCTAACTTTGATTAGGACTTGTCCAAATTCTAACTTAGGGATTGGAATTTCTTGAATTTCTAGCTTCTGGGGAGTGCTTAACACAGCTGCCTTCATTTTTTGTTCCCAACTTTTTAAATTCTCGCACAATAAAAATCCAATTTCTATAATTCTTCCTTACACCGCATGCTTATATTACTTATGTGTACATGGATAGCCTGTTTTAATTTGTCTAGATTCCGATCCTTTATAGCTTTTGAGATCCTTTCATGCTCGCATTGGGCCTCTCTTATATGACGATTATCCATTTTTCCTCCGGATACGAGATGATAGGTTCTCACTATCCGAGTGCGAATATCTACGTACTCGTATAGCCGGTACAACTCACTATTTCCTCCTTTTCTTATTATCATGAAATGCAAGTCCTTATCTTTTTCCATAAATGCTTCATATGCGCCTTGTTTAATTGCCTTAGCTGCTTCCTCCGCGATCTGTTCAATTTTAGCCGTATCTTGGGGAGTTAAAGAATTAATTATTTTTTTAGCAGTGTATGTTTCCATCATCTCTCGAATTTCTAACAATTCGTCCAGTTCTTTTTTGGATAGTTTACTTACAAACGTTCCTTTCCTGGCTATAGTCTTTATCAGTCCCTCCCCAGTAAGTCTGTCCAGAACATTTTTTATGGGGGTGTTACTTACCCCAAGCTCTTCTCTTAATTGACTGGGATCTATCTTACTGCCGGGAGGATATTTCTGAGCTATTATCCTTTCCTTGAGAACGGCATAAATCTGATCGCTAATATTCTTGGTGACTATTGGAGATTTATCCGTGGGATTCATTATTGTCTTCTTTTAGCTTTTTAGGTCGTTAATGCCAATTTGCTTTACTGATGTGTAACATTATATATTTTACACTTTTTAAATTTTTTGTCAAGTCTCGCTTTAAGTCGCAGAAAAATTGAAAGTAAACTTAGGCCTAAAGGTATTTTCAGGAGAAATAAAAGAGATAATGGCTATTTCACCTTGAACGCACTCTTAAAAATTCGTAATTATTTTACACTGAGGAATTTGTTTTGGTTTGAAAATTCCTTTGGGAGGGTAAATCCTTTTGAGAAGGGCGGCATTAAAAAGAATTATTTTTCAATGACCTTACCTTTTGCATCGACTCTGCTTTTTTGCATTTAGGTCCCCGCCTCTCTAGTTTTAGTGCTTGCTCCAGAGTATCTAAAGCTTTTCCCGTCCAGGCATAGACAGAAGGCCTACTTACCCCGTGCTTTTTAGCTACCGGCTGAATCTTGCCCCCAGCTATTACCTGGCAGACTATGAGAACCTTTTCCTTGATAGATATAGACCCAGAATCTCTCATTCTTTTGTGCTCGATATACCATAATGACTCACAAAGAAGAGTTTATCAAGGAAGAAGTGTAAAGTAATTATGAAGAGGGATTCTGAAACCTTAAGATAAACCAAGCAGTATTTGAAAAAAAAGATCAAGGGTTTTTTAATTGGAAAGTGGCAAGGATGGGGAAGAATTTATCCGGCATTGGACAGCTACCGAGCGAATGGCAAGAAAAAGCAATACCTTCCCTTCTCATGGGCGAAATAATCCCTTAAATTTGGCAGCAGAGTAAGGGGAACTACTCTTCCTTTAATCTCCTTATGAACTCGGTTATTTTCTTTTTTGATAGCTTTTCGACTAACATTTTCTCCAGTTCCCTGGCGATTTCTTTGGTGGTAGATTTAACAGTGCGTTTGGCTACCAGATTAGCATATTTAACTCCACTAAAGATCCCATAATATTTATCTCTTCCGTTACTATTAAAGCATACCCTGAAAGATAAGAACGCTCGCACACACATACATTTGGTTCTATTCATTAACAAACTCCTTTATTCGATTATATGTTCTTTTTGAATTCTAATTTAGGTTGAAGTTTAATAAGGAAGGTGAAAGGAGTTTCGGAATGTTCTGTTAAACTTATTCGCTGACTTTCCTCGATGAATATAACAAAAAAGACCATTTTGGTCAAGAAAACCGAAGTCCTTTTCACCGAAACTGTTTTTCAGGGTTAGCAAGTTAAGTGAAGAACAGCGATTGTTTTCTTCGTTTTACAGAGCTGGTTATAGATTTGGCAGGCTGATTGGGTAGGTTTTACTCTTATTTCTACCCCACGTGACTGAACCCATTGTTGGGTAGTAGCTGGAACTTTCATCAATCCAGGATCTCCTGTGCCGATAACGAGAACTTCTGGATTCCGCTTTACCACCTCCTTTAAATCTTGAGGTAGAAGCAGATGTCCCTCTTTTCTCCACCAATGGGGATCTATTTTATCTGGATAGATGATTACATCAGAAGTATATCGCTTTCCATCTATGACAATGTGTCCAAACCGGTAAGAATCAATCATTTTTGACTTTCCAAGATTCTCTTGAAAGGAGCTAAGAGAGTGAAATAATCTCCCTTAGCTCCTCAGCGATTTTTGTTATGCTACCGCTTCTCTCAAACTTCTTCCCGGTTTAAACTTAGGTACATCTTTGGCCGGAATACTTATCCTGGTTCTAGTCTGAGGATTCACACCCTGACGGGCCTTTCTCCTCTGCACCAGAAATGTACCAAAACCAACCAAAGTAACCCTCTCTCCTCTAGCCAGAGAGTTAGTAATTGCTGAAGTCATGGCGTCCACAACGTTATTTACATCTTTTTTAGTTAACCCTACCTCAGCAGCCACCGTCTCTACTAATTCGGCCTTATTCATCCCATCTCACCTCCTTTGCACATTTTCAATTTTGAAAAAAATTTCAATCAACCCAGGAAAATTGCTTCTAATAAAGGATTATAGAGATGGTATTTCTCAGTTTGTGAATATAGCACAAGGAGAGAAATTCGTCAAGTCCCTCCGGTTGAATCAGTGCTAACATTGGAAGTTGACAAAATCAAGAACATACAGTATTTTGAAACTGTTGACAATAAATAACCGGGCAGGGATTTTCACGGATGAAAAATCGCCGAAAGGCTAGAGAACTTACTCTCCAAATCCTCTACCAGATGGATATAAGAGGGACTCCAGTAGAGGAGGCATTGAACGTTGCCTTTTCCCGATACCGATTCAGGCCTGAAGTAAAGGAATTTGCCGAAAGACTCATTCGGGGAACCTCCCAACTTCTCCTTCCTATCGATTTTCTAATAAAAAAATACGCCAAGAACTGGACTCTGGAACGCATGGCTACTGTGGATAGAAATATCCTTAGATTTACCATTTACGAACTTCTTTTTTTAGAGGATGTTCCTCCTATAGTCAGTATAAATGAGGCTGTGGAAATAGCTAAACGCTATGGAATCATCGATTCGGGAAAATTTGTTAATGGCATCCTGGATAAAATTCGTCAGGAAAGGGGTCCGGGAAGCTCCTTAAATTGGACTTATCTTAAAAACAGCCTTCAGAAGGATACCTATCTCAAGGAACTCACCAGAATAAAAGGAAAAGAAAAACTCTGGTTGGTAGGAGGATGCCTCCGTAATCTTCTGCTAGGTGGAGAAAAAAAGGATTTAGACGTAGTGTTGGACGACCCGGAATTTAGAATTGTCCATCTTTTTGTGAGTCAGGTGAAGGCAAGTCTGGTTGTCTTAAATTCGACCTTGAGAAGAGTTGTCCTTCCTGGAAAAACCACCATAGACTTCATTCTTAAAAAATCTGGGAGTCTGAATACTGATCTTCTTCAGCGCGATTTTACCATTAATGCCCTTGCCCTGGATCTGGATTTCCTTGATATGCCTTGCTTAGCCTTGATAGATCCTGAAACAGGGCTGGAGGATCTGATAAATAAAAAAATTAGACTATTGAGAGAAAAATCCCTGGAGGAAGATCCTCTTCGTATGCTGCGTGCTTTCCGCTTTGCCTCCCAACTTGACTTTGAGATGGAGGAAAAGATTGCGCATCTTATTTCCAGTAAATCTTCTCTTATTAAAAAAGTAGCCGGGGAGAGAATAAGAGATGAACTATGTCTTTTTCTGAAAAATCCTTTTTCTCACAGATGTCTGGTAAATTCTTCAGCGGGAGTCTTACTAGAAAAAATATTCGGACAAACTCCAAATTTAGAAAACCTGAAAAGATTAGAAATTTTGTTGTCGAACGAGAAAGTGCTGCCCAAGGATTTTAAAGAAAAGATTGATCTTCATTTGGAGAAAGATGAAAAAGCGATGACCTCACGCAGGGATCTATTAAAAATTATGGCCCTGATTTTCTTCCCCCCAGGGGAAGAACTCACTCTATCTTCTGCCGGGAAGCGATTAAAACTTAGCCGGAGCCATATAAAAATCATGCGAAGAGTTGAACAGCTCTATCCTAAATTGAAAGAGATTATGGGTAGGGAAAAAAATACCCAACTTAACGCTGAGTTCCTAATAGAAGCGAAGAAAGAGTTGGTCGAAATTTCTTTGCTCCTTCTGGCGGCAAATCTTAACAAATTAGCCTCTTCGAGGCCTGTGATTCAACTGCTAAAAGAATATTTTAAAAAATCTTCTCTTATTCTTCATCCACCCAAGTTGATTGGGGGAGAGGAACTGATGAAGTTATTGAGAATCCCCAGCGGACCTTATATATCTTATCTATTAAGTCGGATCCACCAGGCCCAAGTAATGGAGAAGGTTAAAACAAAAGAAGAGGCCGTCAAATACGCTGAGAAAATAGCTCGTGAAATCGATAAAGAAAAAGACCAGAATCATATAAACTTTAAGTTACATTAAGTAGGGAGACGAAAAATTGAATTGTACCAAAGGAGGAATTTTCATTTTATGGCTGACATTGACATAACGATAATTGGTGCGGGTGTCGTAGGTTTGGCAATTGCTAAGGAGCTTTCCGAAAAAAACGAAAGTATTGTCATGGTAGAAAGGCACAGCAGTTTTGGACAAGAAGCCAGTAGCAGAAACAGCGAAGTCATTCACTCTGGTATACATTACCCACCAGGTTCTTTGAAAGCTAATTTGTGTGTTGAAGGCAATAGAATGCTCTATGATATTTGTGAAAAGAATGGGATTGGTTATGAAAAATTAGGCAAACTCACTGTAGCTACAGACGAGGAAGAGATCGGTATATTGGAAGACTTGAAACAAAGAGGCAAAGAAAACGGTGTGGATGGCCTTGTACTTTATGAACCAACTGAAATTAAGAAAATAGAGCCTTGTGTACACGCTAAATTAGCAATATATTCTCCCAGTTCAGGAATCATAGACTCTCATGGCTTGATGAAACACTTTGTCGATGCGGCAAAATCTAAGGGTGCTCTTCTCGTATATAATTCAGAGGTCACTGATATAAAGAAAGAAAACTTTGGATTCAAGTTTAAAGTAAAAAATTCAGATGGAACGACAGAGGATTTTACTACCAAAATTTTGATAAATTCAGGGGGTCTTGACTCAGACAAAATAGCAGAAATGGCTGGCATAGATATAGATGAGGCTAGTTACAGACTACATTCTTGTAAAGGAGACTATTTTTCCTGGAATAAAAAATCTTTAAATCATTTGATATATCCAGTGCCTGGAAAATTCTCTATTGGTATACATGCTGGTCTGGATTTAAATCACGACATTAAATTCGGGCCAAATGCTTATTTCGTAAATAAAATTGATTATGGCGTAGAGTCAGAAAAGGAAGAATTTTATAACTCTATCAGGAAATATCTCCCCACCATAGATATTAATGACCTCTCACCGGCTATGTCTGGTATTAGACCAAAATTACAAACACAGGAGGAAGACTTCAGAGACTTTGTAATTTGTCACGAGTCTGAAAGAGGTTTAGCTGGTTTAATAAACCTTGTCGGGATAGAATCCCCAGCTCTCACAGCCGCCCCTGCTATAGCAAAATATCTTTCAGAGATGATAGATACTATTTACAATAATTTATAAAATGTTTAAGAACTTGAAATTGCAAATATTCAGTGAAGGACGTTCTATGTTGTTGACTGTAAAGAGCAAGATAAACCAATGCCTTATTGCCGTGAATATTGCTTGTGGCAAAAATTTTCATAAGTTATGATATTCCTGAATAGATTTTATCTCTATCTCCCCGCATTTTGCTGCTTCTATTCCCTCCACAATTGCCATAGCTGCAGCAATTGTAGTGATGTAAGGAATTTTATGCTGGATAGCAGCTTTTCTAATATAGCTATCATCATATTTGCTTTCTCTGCCTACAGGAGTATTGATTATTATCTGTATCCGCCTATTGTGAATATCATCGGTTATATTGGGCCGACCTTCGTGCAGCTTTACTGCCAGACAAGATTCCATCCCATTATTATCTAAATAAGCCTTAGTTCCTTTTGTCGCCAGTATCTTAAAACCCAACTTTCTAAGCTTATTCGCTATTTCAAGAATATACTTCTTATCTCTATCCGCTACTGAAATCAGAACTGTTCCCTCTATAGGTAATCTCATACCTGTGGCTTCTTGCGCTTTGTAAAACGCTAGCCCAAATGAAGAGGCAATGCCCAACACCTCTCCTGTTGCCCTCATTTCGGGTCCTAGTATAGGGTCAACAGCAGGAAACATATTAAAAGGGAACACAGCTTCTTTTACGCCAACATGGGAAATTTCTTTCTTATGCGCCGGGATTATATCTTTTAATTTTCTGCCCAGCATAACCTGCGTTGCTATTTTTGCCATTGATACACCTATAACCTTACTTACTACAGGGACAGTCCGCGAAGCGCGAGGATTAGCCTCTAATATATAGACTTTACCATCTGCTATGGCATATTGAATGTTCATCAGACCAATGACCTTAAGCGCCTTAGCGATTCTTTTTGTGTAGTCCTCTATTGAGGCAAGATTTTCCTTTGAAATATTGCGGGAAGGGATCACACAGGCGCTATCTCCAGAGTGAATTCCAGCAAGCTCTATATGCTCCATTACTACTGGGATATATACATCCTCGCCATCTGCAATAGCATCAACTTCAACCTCAATAGCCTGCTCTAAGAATTTATCAATTAACATCGGATATTCTGGGCTAACTTCTATAGCTGTTTTTACATAATCTAAAAGCATCTTCTTGTTATACACAACCTGCATACCCCTTCCACCCAGGACAAAAGAGGGACGCACCATTAAAGGGTATCCTATTTTATTAGCTGCAGCTAGTGCCTCTTCGACGGAACAGGCAACTCCGCTTTCAGGCTGGGGAATACTAAGCTCTTGTATTATTTCTTTAAATTTCTGCCTATCCTCGGCAAGATGAATACTCTCAGGATTTGTGCCCAGGATCTTTACCCCGGCTTGGTAAAGCTCCTTTGCTATATTTAAAGGGGTCTGCCCTCCGAACTGTACGATTACTCCCTCGGGTTTTTCTTTTTCATAAATACTTAATACATCTTCCACTGTCAGGGGTTCAAAGTAGAGTTTATTCGAGGTATCATAATCGGTAGAAACAGTTTCTGGATTGCAGTTAACCATTACTGAGTCAATCCCCTCTTCTCGCAATGTAAAAGCAGCGTGGACACAGGTATAATCAAACTCTATGCCCTGGCCGATGCGGTTAGGGCCGCCGCCTAAAATCATTATCTTTCGCTTAGATGATACATTAACAGAATCTTTAGCATTATATGTTGAAAAATAATAGGCAGCATCAACACCACTTACTGGCACTGCTTCATATGCTTCCACCTTTCCCGCATTAAGTCGCTGGGTGCGGATTTCTTTTTCTGTCTTACCTAGTAGCCGGGCAAGGTATCTATCCGAAAAACTGTCCTCTTTAGCTTTTATAAGCAAATCTTGGGGCAGATCCTTGCCGCTGAATTTTTTTATCTCTTCTTCAAATTCTACCAACTCCTGCATCTGACTGATGAACCATTTATTGATTTTGGTCATCTGATGAAGCTCTTCAACAGACATACCTTTACGCAATGCTTCGTACATTAAGAAAATGCGCTCGCTTGAAGGCTTAACTAACTTTGCCTTAATTTCAGAAAGGGAAGCTTCAGCAAAATCTTTTGCTCCTCCCAAGCCATATCTCTTAATCTCCAGTGAGCGTATTGCCTTTTGAAATGCCTCCTTAAAATTTTTACCTATACTCATCACCTCACCCACAGCTTGCATCTGCGTGCTGAGTTTGTCTTCAGCCTGGGGAAACTTCTCAAATGCCCAACGTGGGAATTTTACCACCACATAATCTCCACTCGGTGTATACTTATCAAGTGTTCCTTCCTTCCAGTAAGGTATCTCATCAAGGGTTATACCAACTGCGAGTTTACTTGATATGCGAGCGATAGGAAAGCCTGTTGCCTTTGAAGCTAAGGCTGAAGAACGCGAAGTGCGTGGGTTAATTTCAATAACCACAATTCTTGAGTCTTGGGGATTATGGGCAAATTGTATGTTAGTGCCACCTAATACACCTATAGCGTCAACAATCCTGTAGGACATATCCTGAAGTTTTTTCTGCAGTTCTTTTGAAACAGTCAGCATCGGTGCTACACAAAAGCTATCCCCAGTATGGACACCCATTGGATCAACATTTTCAATAAAACAAACTGTAATCTTGTTACCTTTGGCATCCCTGACCACTTCAAGCTCAAGTTCCTCCCAACCTAAAACTGACTCTTCCACCAGCACCTGCCCTACCAGACTTGCTGATAGTCCCCTGGCAACAATTGTTCTTAATTCTTCTACATTATAGGCAATGCCTCCCCCTGTTCCGCCTAAGGTATAAGCAGGCCTTAAGACCACAGGATATCCAAGCTCCTCAGCTATTCTTTCTGCCTCCTCGACAGAATGCGAAGGAGAACTTTTGGGCACAGGAATATCAAGTTTAGCCATTGTCTCTTTAAAGGTAATTCTGTCTTCACCTCTTTGTATGGCATCTGCCTTTACCCCTATCAATTCAACATCGTATTTATCCAATATCCCTTTTTTGCTAAGTTCAGATGAAAGATTAAGCCCGGTCTGGCCGCCAAGGTTGGGAAGAAGAGCATCCGGTCTTTCCCTGATAATTATCTTCTCCACATTCTCAACAGTAAGCGGTTCAATATAAGTTTTGTCAGCCATTTGAGGGTCAGTCATAATAGTTGCCGGGTTGGAATTCACCAAGATCACCTCATAGCCTTCCTCTCTGAGAGCTTTACAAGCCTGGGTTCCTGAATAATCAAACTCACAAGCCTGACCAATAATAATAGGACCAGAGCCAATAACCATTATTTTTTTAATGTCAGTTCTTTTAGGCATTCATCTTCTCCTTTCTTATCTTAAGGTTGCTCTGTTAGATGTTTACTATGTCTGAGGAGGGTTATCCTTTAAATTCCCTCCGACTTTTTTCATCAAATACGGTAATATCGGCTTTCTTTCCCAATTAAAAACTGCCTTGCTTCTCCTACCGTATATAAAGAACCTGTAACGCAGATTATATCATCTTTTTTCGCCTCGATCAAAGCAGCTTTTACTGCCTCTTCTACCTCTTCTGCGACGGTAACATTTGGGTTAAACTTTATTGCGGCATTATAGATATCTTCTGGGCGAGCAGCCCGAGAAGTTCTTGGTGCAGTAACCACCACTTTAAAGGCTAAAGGAACAAGTTCCTTCACAATTTTCTCTATCTCCTTATCCTCAAGAATTCCCATAACCAATATTAGCCTCTCTTTCTTCTTAAAAAACTCCAAAAGAGTCTCTCTAAGCTGTTTTGCTGCCGGCTGGTTATGAGCACCATCTAAAATTACCAGGGGAAAACGTCTCACTATCTCTAATCTACCTGGCCAGCGTGCCTTCTTTAGCCCTCTTCTTATATTCTCGTCTGTAATTCTTGTGTTATGTAAACCAAGAACCTCTATCGAGCCAATAGCACAGCAGGCATTAGTTAGTTGATGTTTGCCCAAAAGGGAAATTTTCAAATTTTCAATTTCAGAGAATATCCCTTTTATATTAAAGGACTGCCCTTGCAAATTTGACTGTAGGGGTTTATAACTTATATCCTTGCCTACCTGGTATAGCCTTGCTTTCTGTTGCTGGCAGACTTCCTTAATAACTGCAAGCGCTTCTCCTCGGGCAGCCGTAATTACCAAACCATCTTTTTTGATAATCCCGGCATGTTCTCGGGCAATAGAAGTAATCTCAGAGCCTAATTGATCCATATGGTCATAGCTGCTATTGGTTATCACTGAAACCAGAGGCTCAACCACATTTGTCGCATCCAATCTTCCCCCTAAACCCACCTCGCATACCACAAAATCCACTTTTTCTTCAAAAAAATAGGTAAGGGCCATCGCGGTCACTACCTCAAAGAAAGTCGGATGGCCAAGTTCAGGAGCAACTGCTATCTTTATGATATGAGGCCTAATTTTAGTTAATAGTTCTGCTACTTTTTCTTCTGATATTTGACTGCCATTTATAGCTATCCGTTCAGTAAAGTCAGTTAAATGAGGAGACGTATATGTCCCTACTTTGTAACCCGCCTCTTTTAGTATGGAACTGATAAATGCTACGGTGGAGCCTTTGCCGTTTGTCCCAGCAACATGGATGGCTTTCAGCCCAAGGTGTGGATTGCCTAAGAGTTCAAGAAGGCCTTCTATGTTAGCCCGCCTCAACTTGATGCCAAACCTCTCTAAATCATATAAATAAGCCAAAGCCTCTTTATAAGTCATGGGCTAAATTTAAGTAGTATCTTTCTAAAGCTTCTCCAAGGCCTTCTTTCTGGCATCCTCTATCCTACAATTTCATCTGACTTAAGGAAATCAAGCCAAGATTTAGGGAAGAATTCATAATTTATCGGACAGGGAAATTCTGGACACTCAAAGCAAAGCTTGACTCCTTTTTCTTTAGCACATCCAGGCATTCTGCAAACAGGATTCACCCCGCACCCTGAACAGTGCTTTTTAAGAAATTTCGGACATTTTTCACAATAGATGCCGCATACTCCTATCTTCATACATCTACCTCCTTTTTCATCCATTGTTCTGGTGGATAATCACCTTCAGGGTTCCATTCTTCCGCCTACCATAATTGGTAAAACAGCTAATTTTTGTTTTTTAAAACTATTCAAAGGTCTGCAATCGAACCTCATTAGGGATTTTCCACTCCATCCATTGCCTACTCATTACATCCGCTCCTTTCTAGAGAAATTAAAAAAGCCAACATCCCCTTCCGCTCTCTTTCAAGAGAACTAGAAAACTTGATGTTGGCTTACTTTGCAACAACCCGGAGAATTCGGGATCCTTGCTTAGTCTTCCAGGATACTATTTTTAGTGACTCTATTCTACAACAAAAAGGAATTTAGTCAACTATTTTTTCTTTTTTTTCTTTTCCTCCCTGTGATGTTTTATGACCTCGCCTTTTACGGTAAAAACGACATCTTCAGCAATGTTGGTCGCCAAATCTGCCACTCGTTCCAAGTTCCTCGCTATGGAAATTAATTGAATAGACCGTTCTATCGTTGAGGGATCGCTTATCATGTAAGTTATGAGCTCTCTAACAATTTGATCTCGAAGAGAGTCAACTTCTTCATCCTCTTTACAAACCGAGATCGCTAGGTTCACATCTTTTCTAGCAAAGGAATCAAGACTTCCCTTCAACATCTCCCTTGTAGTTTTGCCCATTCTCGGAAGATCGATTAAGGGTTTAACAAGGGGTCTGGGAATTAGAAAGAGTGCCCTTTCGGCAATATTAACCGCATGGTCTCCTATTCTTTCCAGGTCATTATTTATTTTAATCATAGCTATTACAACACGAAGAAAAGAAGCCTCTGGCTGGTATAAAGCTATGAGCTTTATACCTGAGTCCTCTATTTCTATCTCTAAGTCATTAGCCTTTGCTTCATCTTTATTAATGACCTCTCTGGCAAGCTCTTCATCCTTGTTGACAAGCGAGTTTACACTTTTTTCAAGCATTGATTCCACCAGAGAAGCCATGATAAATAGTTTCTCCTTGAGTTCGGTAATTTTTTGTTCTAACATCTCCTCCCCCTTATCCAAATTTACCGGTTAGATAGTTCTCTGTCCGTTCATCCTGAGGAGCAGTGAATATTTTTTCTGTCCTATCAAATTCGATAAGCTCTCCCAACATCAAAAATGCTGTCCAGTCAGATATTCTTGCTGCCTGTTGCAGATTATGAGTAACTATGACAATAGTGTAGTTTTCCTTCAGCTCTCCAAGCAACTCCTCAAGCTTTGCCGAAGAAATAGGATCCAGAGCAGAGGCAGGCTCGTCAAATAAAATAATTTCTGGTTCTACCGCTAAAGCCCTGGCTATACAGAGTCTTTGTTGCTGACCGCCGGATAGGTCAAATGCTGATGAAGAAAGTCTGTCTTTTGCTTCATCCCAGAGATTGGCATCCCGTAGAGCTTTCTCAACCTCTTCAGAGATTATTCCCTTATCTTTTACCCCATGAATCTTAAGCCCATAGGCTACGTTTTCAAATATTGATTTGGGGAAGGGATTTGGCTTTTGAAATACCATACCCACTCTCTTGCGCAGATCAAAAATATCTATACTATCGCTATAAATATCTTTTTCATCTATAAGAAGACTACCCGAAATTTTAGTCCCCTCAATCAAATCATTCATTCGATTGAGACAACGAAGAAAGGTAGACTTTCCACATCCAGAAGGTCCCATAATGGCTGTTATCAGTTTCTCCGGAATAGAGATATCTATATTATTTAATACATGATTTTCTCCAAACCAGAGATTTAAATTTCTTATGATGATCTTATTTACCATTTCCTCTTCCTTCTCGACCGAGATCTTATAATTATAGCTATAAGGTTCACAGCAAAAACTAAAAGAAGGAGCACGAGGGCAGTTCCATAAGCGATGGGAACTTGAAACTCTGGCTTTGTTCCCTCAGTCATCAGGGCATATATATGATAGGGAAGCGCCATAACTTCCCTAAACGGAGAGACAGGAAGACGGCGAGTGTAGAAGGTAGCAGCGGTAAAGAGAATGGGTGCGGTCTCTCCTGCAGCTCTGCCTATACTTAAAATAGCACCGGTTAAAATACCGGGTAGAGCATTAGGTAAAACTACCTTTCTTATTGTTTGCCACTTGGTTGCCCCTAAGGCAAAAGAGGCTTCTTTAAAAGAGGAAGGAACTGAACTAATGGCTTCCTCAGAGGCCCTTATTATTACAGGGAGGATTAGAATTCCCAAAGTAAGCGAGCCCGAAAGCACAGAAACGCCAAAACCGAAAAGTTTGACAAATATAGCCAAACCAAAAAGTCCAAAGACTACCGAGGGAACACCGGCAAGATTATTGATGCCAATTCTTATTATCCTTACCCACTTTCTTGTCCCTGTATACTCCCTCAAGTAAATTGCCGCCAGAACACCTAAGGGTAAAGCGAATACAATAGCTCCGATACATAAGAGAAGAGTCCCTATGAGGGCTGGGAATATTCCTCCTCTGGTCATTCCTCTTCGGGGAAATTCTAAAAGGAAGGATAAACTCAGCATCTTAAACCCTTTTAAAGAAATAAACACAACGAGGGAGAGAAGGGAAAGAAAAACAATAAAGACAGAAAGTCTCAGGAGAGTAAAACCGAGTCTTTGTTTAAATCTTCTCATCCTTTTTCCTTGAAGATAACCACTCAGCCGAAAGATTAAGTATTAGAGTGAGAGAAAAAAGAACTAGAGCAATGGCAAAAAGAGCATGGTAATGGGCACTACCCATCGGTGCTTCTCCCATTTCAGCAGCAATCGTCGCTGTCATAGGACGTATCGGTTGAAAGATAGACTTTGGGAGCATAATTGCTCCTCCAGCAACCATTAAAACGGTCATTGTTTCTCCTATCGCTCTTCCCATTCCTAAAATAACTGCTGTGATAACTCCTGAAGAAGCATCCGGAACAACTATCCTCGTAATTGTCTCCCACTTAGTCGCTCCCAGAGCAAACGAGGCCTCTTTCACCTCTCTCGATACAGCGGAAATTGAATCTTCAGCAAGACTGGTAATAGTAGGAACTACCATAATGGCCAGAATTATGGAGGCAGTAAACCAGGTTAAACCAGTGGGTAAATTGAATATCTCCTGAACCAGAGGAGCAAGAAAAATCATACCGAAGAAACCATAAACTACAGAGGGTATCCCCGCCAAAAGTTCTATTATCGGTTTAAAAATTTCCTTCATCCTTGGTGAGGCAAGTTCAGATATGTATATGGCAGATCCAAGACTCAGAGGAATAGCAATGGCCAAGGCAAAGAGGGTTACTCCTAGAGAAGCCAGAATAAGTGATAATAT
>Ga0315544_1001171_pt1 | contig 21197 bp, 21 predicted proteins | sample SalMarSW160130MG_2_FD_202543 | JGI IMG/M metagenome (GOLD analysis project Ga0315544, IMG submission 202543) | Salt marsh sediment microbial communities from the Plum Island Ecosystem LTER, Massachusetts, United States - Salt Marsh Sediment SW1601-130 ... | reverse complement strand
CGGCTGTGCCCTTGAATGCCTTGCAAATGAACGCCTCGCACTCGTGAAATATCCGAGTTAATATATTCAAACAGTGTATGATTTCGCTGCTGATCATTCATTACGCTATTTACCAAGCTTTATGAGAGAAACGACCCGACTGCTGAAAATATTCATTGACACATTTATCGCCTTTTGTTAGTTTTTTTAATTCGGGGCTGTAGCTCAGCTGGGAGAGCGCATGACTGGCAGTCATGAGGTCGACGGTTCGATCCCGTTCAGCTCCACCAAACATTTAAAAAGGGTTGGTCTATGGGACCGGCCTTTTTTTATTTGTATATCACGGTTTCTCTTCTATCCTTGACATCGCAAGTGTATTGGCTTAAAAAACCATGTCATTTTTATAAACAATCAAATATGATCTGATCAAACATACGTTGATGCCGAACATTTGAACGCTATAAAATTATTAGATGTTACATCATGATTACAAAGCGCCATATATTATATGCTGTTTTAGCTGTTATTGCGCTTAGCGCTGTCTGCATGGCGCTATTGAATATGCCCTTAAAATCGTCGACCGGTGATAAATTTAACCAAAACGTCCAAAAAACGGGCACACAATATTCGGACAAGTTAGTTGTCCATCTCTATTTTTCTGATAAAAGCAATTCGTTTTTGACAGCAGAAGAAAGGACTCTTTATCATTCTGACAATCCCGCCGAATTTGCTAAAATTATTATCGAAGCATTGATAGACGGTCCACGGAAAGAGTTTATGAGGACAATTCCCGAAGGTACAACGATCAGGGCGCTCTATGTTACCCGGGATGGAACAGCTTATGTCGATATATCAAATACAATAACAGACTCTCACCCCGGTGGAATAAAATCAGAACTTTTTACGATATACTCAATCGTTAATTCATTAATATTGAATATTCCTGAAATCGATGCCGTAAAAATATTGATCGGAGGACGAGAATCTATGACCCTGGCCGGTCATATTGATCTTGGTTTTCCCTTTAAAGCGAATATGCTTTTGATACGATGAAAAAAAAGACTCACATCAAAAATATACGGAATATCGGGATTATAGCTCATATTGACGCCGGCAAGACAACGGTAACCGAGCGGATACTTTACTATACGGGCCGTTCCCACAAAATCGGCGAGGTTCATGACGGCGAAGCGATAATGGACTGGATGCCTGATGAGCAGGAACGCGGCATTACAATTACCTCTGCGGTTACCACCTGCCACTGGAAGGAAAACGAGATCCAGATAATAGATACGCCGGGACATGTGGATTTTACAATCGAAGTAGAACGTTCATTGAGGGTGCTTGACGGCGCTATTGGAGTCTTTTGTGCGGTTGGCGGTGTGGAAACCCAGTCGGAAACGGTATGGCGACAGGCAGACAAATACCTTGTCCCGAAGATTGCATTTATCAATAAACTGGACCGAGTCGGTGCAAGTTTTTTTAAAACCATTGAAATGATGAAAGACAGACTGCATGCCAACCCTCTTATATTACAACTGCCGGTGGGATCGGAAGATGACTTTGCCGGTGTTATCGATCTGATCCATATGAAACAGATTCTCTGGGAAGATGACGCCCTGGGAGAAACATACATAACCGAAGAAATACCCCTTGATTTTCTTGAATCCGCCGAAAAATATCGCGACAAACTTATTGAAACAATCGCTGAAGTTGATGATGATATTATGGAGAATTATTTATCGGAAGCCCCGATTTCAACGGAAAGCCTGCTTACCGCCATACGAAGAGCAACCATAGATCTGAAGCTGGTACCGGTACTGTGCGGCAGCGCACTGAGAAATAAAGGCATACAACCTCTCCTTAACTCAATTGTGGATTTCCTTCCCAGTCCTGTCGATATCCCGCCCATTAAAGGGGTGCACCCTGAAACCGGTGAAATTGTTGAATGCAAAGCCAAAGATACAGACCCCCTTGCGGCACTCATATTTAAAGTAGCCATGATCGAAGGGCGCAAACTTTCCTATGTCAGAATCTACAGCGGAAAGATGCATACCAAAGAAAACACCTATAACCCTTCCCGTAAAATAAATGAAAAACTTTCCCGTATCTTAAGGATGCATGCCAACAAGAGAGAACGCATCGACTCTGCCGATGCCGGGAGTATTGTGGGGGTTGTCGGATTGAAAGAATCCTCTACCGGCGAAACACTATGCTCCATTGATCACCCGGTTTTACTGGAAAAAATAGAGTTTTACGAGCCTGTCATTTCCATTGCAATAGAGCCTAAAACACATGCCGATCAGGAAAAGCTGGATGAGGTATTGGAAAAATTTATGGCCGAAGACCCGACTCTTACGCTTAAAAAGGATGAAGACACCGGGCAATCCATTTTGTCCGGCATGGGTGAGCTTCACCTTGAAGTCATCATCAGTCGCATGCAGCGTGAATTCAAAACCAACGTAAATGTGGGAAAACCCCAGGTTGTCTACAGGGAAACCATTGAGAAAGAGGGTGAGGGATCAGCCGTATTTGACAAGGAAATTGCGGGACAGCGTCACTTTGCCAAAGTTATGCTAAAACTGACACCTCTGGAACGCGGCAGTCAAAACAGGTTCATATCTGAAATTGACGAGGAAACCATACCGGATATTTTTATTCCTGCCATTGAAAAAGGTATCATGGAATCTTTGGAAAGCGGGGCCTTGATGGGCTATCCGGTGGTCGATGTTAAAGCTACCCTTATAGGAGGGCGATTCAAAGAATCCCTGGGCACGGAATTGGCTTACACGGTCAGTGCATCCATGGCATGCAAAACGGCCCTTGCCAACGGTGAACCGTTTCTCCTTGATCCGATTATGAATGTTGAGATTTTTGTTCCTGAAGCTTTTATGGGAGATGTCATCGGAGACCTTAATTCCCGCAACGGGAAAATTGAATCCATAGAGCACAAAATGGAAGCACTGGTGATAAAAGCGATTGTTCCTCTGGCACGCATGTTCGGTTACTCAACTTCATTACGATCAGCAACCCAGGGCCGAGGGACTTTTACCATGCAATTTTCCCATTTTGATCGTAGCTGAAAGCACCGTATAAGGGCCTTTTTTATGACGATCTCTTTTTTCCTTGGATCTCTTTCAGCATCTTCTCGATTTTTTCCCTTTTATCCGGATCACTCATATTCTCCAGAGCCCTTTTCAAGTGGAATGCCGCATTTTTAAAATCATTTTTTTTCTTGTAAAAAATACCCAGGCAATAATGAGCCTCATCCAGCCTGCCCAGCTTGCCATAGGTTTCACCTAAAGAATAAAACACCTGGGAATAATTAAATTTTTTTGCGATGAGTTCTTCAAATGTAACTACTGCCTCATGTAAACGTCCAAGCTCCATCTGTGTGCGCCCAAGATAAAAAAATACTTCAGGATCGTTAGAGGAAACGCTTGCAGCACTTTCCAGTATACTTAATGATTCCGGGTACTGACCGTCGAGAAAATAAATCCGGCCGAGATCTTTCAAGATATACGGATCGAAAGCCTTTTTCTCCAGTGCTGTTTTAAGGTGACCGATGGCATCTTTCCGATCGCCTGTTCGGGCCAGGATCAGCCCGTATCCATATTGTGCCAAAGGATCTTTAGGGTGGTTTTTAACCTCTGCCTCAAACTTTCTTAACGCAACGCTCTTGTCCCCATAAACAGCAACAAGCCTGGCATGAGCCCTTGAAAAATTATAAGCGTCAATGTGTGCTTCCGTCTTTTTGTTTTGTTCGAGCCAGGTGTCAATATTGGCCATTCGTTCCTCTGTGGCAGGATGTGTGCTAAGATACGTAGGGATTTGAGCCGGACCGAACCATCGTCTGCTCCAGAGTTTTTTCAGCATCGAAAGCAACCCTTCTCCATTATATCCTGCTTTGGTCAGACAGATGAGACCGATCTGGTCCGCCTGGAACTCGTCCTCACGACTGTATGACAGCTCCAGGGATTGACTGGCAGCCGTAGACCCAATAGTTAGCGCATTTGCTGCGGCCATGGATCCTCCGACCCCGAGTAATATACCGGCTGCAACTCCGGCAAGGGTTGCGATTCCTATCTTTTGTGCTCTTTCTATCTTTTGGGAAATATGGCGGCACACAACATGAGCTATTTCATGGGAAAGTATCCCGGCCAACTCTTCTTCATTCTCCATAGCTTCCAGCAGGCCGCTGTTTACAAAAACATGACCCGCAGGGGTTGCAAAAGCATTATATTCATCATTTTTTATTGCATAAAAATGATAATTAAACGGCTGTGGCGGAAGGGCCGAAACGATTTTCTGACCCGTTTGATTAATATAATTGACAATCAGAGGATCATTAATAAACTTATAATATCTTATAATGACTTTCATCACTTCACGGGACATTTCCTCTTCCTCTTGTATGGTAATACACAACGCCCCTTTTGGAACAAGAATGTTGACAATGAAAATCGAAACAAAGCAAAGCAAAAATGCTTTCCTGATAACTTGCATAACTACCTCATAATTTAACGTCTCGGAAATTCTACAACTTGTCGAAATAACATGTCTTTTAATAGTAACCTGTTTATTCCATTATTCCCATTGGGGGCGAAGCCCCTAAGTTCATATTCAAACAAAAATATATTCCTTTTTTTTCGACCGTCAATAGACAATACATATCCTTTCATACTTTTCAAACCAAATGTTTTATGGTAGAGTTTCTAAATATGACACATATTATATGTATTGCCAACCAGAAAGGTGGCGTTGGTAAAACCACTACAGCGGTAAATCTGTCCGCAGCGCTTGCGGTTTCTGAAAAAAGAACACTCCTTGTAGATTGTGATCCCCAGGGAAACGCCACCACCGGTCTTGGCCTTGACAAAAACAGTATTTATCATACATTATACCACGGTATGATTGGTAAAGTTGCTGCTAGAAACTTGGTTTTGAACAGCGAAATAGACACCTTGAAAATCATCCCTTCACGGGTGGAGCTTATCGGTTTTGAAGTGGAAATGATATCAAAACCCAAACGTGAAACCGTGTTAAAGAAACTTTTGGCCCAACTTGCGGATTCATTTGAATACATTATAATTGACTGCCCTCCCTCATTGAGTCTTCTTACGGTAAACGCTTTGACTGCGGCCGATTTTATGCTTATTCCCCTTCAGTGCGAATTTTATGCACTGGAAGGCCTGGGGCAGCTTTTACAGACCATGAAGCGTATCAAATATAATCTGAATCCGAAACTGAAAATTGTCGGTATTCTTCTTACCATGTTTGATACAAGGACAAATCTGTCTCACCAGGTTGCTAAAGATGCTGAAAGATATTTCAAAAATCTGGTATTCAAGACCATGGTTCCAAGGAATGTGCGGTTGGGTGAAGCTCCGAGTTTCGGGAAACCGATTTTGCTGTATGATGCCGCTTCCCCGGGGGCACAAAGCTATTTTAATCTGGCAAAAGAGATAATGGCCAATGAAATTCACAGCCCAATTTGACCGAACAAAGGTTATGTGTCAGTAAGTTCTCAATAAGTTCTGGATTCGGGTCCATATGATTATTTCATACACCGGAACTTATTGAGAAATTATATTTGTCAAAAATAACCAACTAAATTCATTCGCTAAATCAATATGAAAAACGTAAAGAAGAAAAAAGAAGAAGCCGGGTTACAATTAAAAAAAACAAAAAAAATTGCCCTGGGAAGAGGCCTTGATTCCCTGCTACCCGATATCGAACATATTGAAAGTGTATCAAAGGAATACTTTCAGTGTGATATCGAACGAATTCGCCCGAATCGTTACCAGCCCCGCATGAGATTTTCTGAAGATGAACTTGAAGGAATGGCCCGCTCTATTAAAGAAAAGGGAATCATACAGCCCCTTTTGGTTAGAAAAGACGATAACGGTTTTGAGCTTGTCACCGGTGAAAGACGACTGCGTGCCGCAAAAAAGGCCGGACTCAGCCAGGTGCCGGTCATTGTCAGAACCATTGCGGACACAGATCTTCTGGAAATGTCCATTGTTGAAAATATACAACGGGAAGATTTAAATCCCATGGAAGAGGCTGAGGCTTACTATCAGCTTATTGCCAAATTCAACCTCACCCAGGATCAGGCCGCGGCACGCGTAGGAAAAAGCAGGTCTGCCGTGGCCAATTTTTTAAGGCTCCGGCAGCTGCCCGAACAAATTAAGACCGCCATAGTGGACGGCACTCTGAGTATGGGGCATGCACGGGCATTGCTGGGCGCCTCGAATTCAGCCCAGCAAAATGCGGCATGGCGGGCCGTTGTTTCCAAAGGACTATCTGTCAGGGAAACGGAACGTTTGATTAACCGTTTAAAAGCAAAAAAGAAAAAACCGAAAAACTCTTCCACCGGTTCGGAGCAAAGATACCTTTTAAGTCTGGCGGATGATCTTTCCCGTCGCTTTGGAACCAAGGTTCAGATCAAAAGACACGGGAAAAAGGGGAAGGTTGAAATCACTTTTTTCAACAATGAGGACCTTGATCGGGTGCTAAGACTTCTGAAGCAGATATAACAAGTTATAAAATCGCTTCGCGATTTTATGCAACGCGGCTACGCCGCTTAAAAAAAGGAAATTCCTATACAATTAAATTCATGTCTATTCATATTATAATCGACGGTTACAATCTGATCCGCCGTTCCAGTTCGCTGAGCACACTTGATCAACAGGATATTCAACTCGGCAGAGAAGCCCTTCTCGATACCCTTTCATCATACAAAAGAATAAAACACCACATGATTACGGTAGTTTTTGATGGAACCCATGCACCTCCTTTTTCACAGAACAAAGATCGAGTCAAAGGGATCAAGATTAAATTTTCCCGCAGTGGAGAAACTGCCGATACCGTAGTTAAAAGGATGGCGGCAAGAGAAAGGGAAAAAGCCTTGGTCGTTAGCTCGGACCTGGATATTGTCAATTTCGCGGCTTCCATGGGAGCGGCCACAATAAGCTCTCCTGAGTTTGAAGAAAAGATCACAATGGCTGTTTATATGGATACAAAGGGAGAGGCGGACCAAAACCAGGGGGGCTGGGTCCCCACCACAAAAAAGAAAGGCCCCAGCAGACGACTTTCAAAAAGAAAACGACGGAACCGGGTTAAAATTAAAAAACTTTAGTTTCGGAATAGACGCCCTGTCGTTTTCATTGACGACGGTATCATTATCTGGTACTCACTCAACGAATCTGAATATTTTAACACCTGAATCTTTCAAGATTGTCTATGCAAGACTCAGGTAACATATAGCCCTCATGGTTTACCACATGAACAAAACAAACAACAAATCAGACCTGCAGCGAATCTGCGTAATAGACGGACAGGGCGGGGGTATCGGAAGCGCAGTAATAAAAAAACTGAAAGATCAGTTTGGAGAAACCGTTGAAATTATCGCCTTAGGCACCAATGCCATTGCAACGTCTCAGATGCTTAAAGCCAAAGCCAATCGTGGCGCCTCTGGAGAAAATGCTATTGTTCAGACCGCCGGGAAGGTCGATATTATCATTGGTCCGGTAGCTATTATAATGGCGCACTCCATGATGGGAGAAGTGACACCGAAAATGGCGGAGGCGGTGGCAAACAGTCGGGCAAAAAAACTGCTTATACCGCTCACCCAGGAACATGTTGAAATTGTAGGAATATCTCCAATTCCGCTTCCCCATCTTATTGAGGCTCTTATTCAGGAAAATTTAAAAAACTTTTTTGAGCCGCCCTAAGACGGATAAAGCGGAATTAAAAAATAGTAATGGTTTAGTTCTTTGAAACAAGTCGATTTCAAACGAGCAGGAATATCTTCAAAATTTTAAATTTATCACGAAATCAAGTGAATACAAAGAAGGAAAGAATACCATGTGTGAAGCAAATGCATATCTGATCCAAAAAGATGAGAAAAAGCTGGTTATGGAGGCTGTTGATACGGTTGAACCTGAAGGTGACGGCATTAGACTCGTAAGTATATTTGGAGATCAGAAATTTCTTAAGGCCCACATTCATTCACTGGCTCTTGTGGACCACAACATCTTTCTTAAAGAATAAAATAGGTGTCTCAAATTAGTTTTGCTGCATTCAGCAATTGGAATACTGGAGTAATGGAGTGATGCTGCCTGTGCATTGCACCTGTCTGCGTGCGGACATGCACGGGTATGCGCATGACAGGAGTATAAAGAAATTTTGGACAAGAAATATGGTGTAGATGAAAATACTTTTAGCCAAGACCGCCGGTTTCTGCATGGGGGTTCGCAGAGCCGTTGAAATGGCTCTAGATGCACCGAGCAAATACGAAAATCCTATCTGCACTTATGGACCTCTTATACACAATCCCCAGGTTCTGAACCTTTTGGAAGAAAAAGGGATATCTGTCTTAAACAATATCCCTGACCACGGATCCGGTACAGTCCTGATCAGGGCCCACGGCGTTCCTCCCGAAACCAAGAAAAATCTTAAAAAGACAGGGTTTAAAATTATTGATTCCACATGCCTTCGGGTTATCAAAGTCCAGACCATCATTCGGAAACACGCAAAACAAGATTATGCATCCATCATTATCGGTGACAAGGATCATCCGGAGGTCATCGGCTTGCTCGGTTACGCAGGGGAAAAAGGGTATGCTGTCGACAATCTTAAGGACCTTGATTCCCTACCACCCTTTGACAGGGCTATTATTGTTGCACAGACCACCCAGAACACGCTTTTTTTTGAAAAAGTAAAAAACTGGGCTATCCAAAAATTCCCCCATTATAAGATCTTTGATACTATCTGTGATTCAACAGCCAGGCGCCAGGCTGAGGTCCATCGCCTGGCGAATTCAGTAGATGCCGTCATTGTCGTGGGAGGCCATAACAGCGGGAACACCCAGCGGCTTGCCGAAATTTCAAGGCAAACCGGTAAGCCCACCTATCATATTGAAACAGAATCGGAGCTCGATTTAGACGCACTTTCTTCAATCCGACACATAGGAATAACGGCCGGCGCGTCCACCCCGAACTGGATAATAAAAAGGATCTATAGAACGCTGGAAGCCATTCCTTTTAAAAAGGAAAAAAGCTGGCGCAGTATCATTTTTGCCATCCAGCGCTCACTTCTTCTCACAAATATCTATGTGGCTGTGGGAGCCGGATGCTTGTGCTATACATGCACAAAACTCCAGGAGATTACCAACTATTTGCCCAATGTCCTTATGGCTATGTTTTATGTCCAGTCCATGCACATTCTCAACAATCTTATCGGCACAAAGGAAGACCAATACAATGATCCTGACAGATCCTCTTTTTATAACAGAAAGAAGGTCCTGCTTGTGCTTCTTGCTTTCACCGCAGGCGGAGCCGGATTGATGACCGCCTATTTAATGGGACCTGTCCCTTTTTTGGTTCTTTTAGTTATGAGCATAATGGGCCTGTCTTACAATTTGAGACTTCTGCCGGAACGTTTTTTTCACGGCGAGTACCGGAGAATAAGGGATGTCCCGGGATCGAAAACAATTCTGATTGCAATGGCATGGGGAATTGTTACCGCGGTATTGCCCTCCCTGTCTGTATCGGAACATATTGGCCTGAGTACCGTATTGGTATTTTTTTGGTCCATAAGCCTGGTTTTTGTAAGAACTGCATTTTTTGATATTCTTGACATGCAGGGAGACCGTATTGTGGGAAAAGAGACACTCCCTATACTGATGGGAGAAAAGCGAGCCCTGCGCCTTTTAAAAACCATACTCATAATAAATATCGGCATCTTGCTTGTATCCAGTACATTTCATTTTATTTCAATCCTTGGATTCGCACTTGCAATCTGTCCGGTTTTTATTTTTGTTGTCATTTCAGCCCATGAACTGGGCTATATGCTACCCGGCACAAGGCTGGAGTTTCTGGTTGAAACTAACTTCATTACGGCAGGTGTTATTACGCTTATCTGGTCTCTGTTTTGCCAAAACTGCATTTGATGTTAAATCAGGTATTAACTTGTCAATCTGTAACATCTCAATAAATTATGGATTCGGGTCAATATGATTATTTCATACACCAGAACTTATTGAGAAGTTGCGTCAATCTGGCTATTTCCAAATTACAGGTTCCACACCTTTAAGAAGTCTTTTGATATTATCTGTATGGCGAAAATAGATTAATATCGCTGTTACAACAGCACATCCTGTCAGGACACCGGATCCGGTTGCCTTCCAAACCGCAACAGGAAGAACGGCGGCGGCGGCAAGTGATGCAACCGAAACAATGTTGAGCCAGCAAACAAACATGATAAAAACCAGAATCGCAACCATAAATGCCACGGGTGAAATTACCGCAAAACACCCTGCAGCAGTTGCAACCCCTTTGCCTCCTTTTTTAAACCTCATGTAAACAGGATAAAGGTGACCTGAAAAAGCAGCAAGCACCACAAGTGAAATGTAAATTTCACCCCAAAAGCTGTTTGGAGTTGTCAGCACACCCGCAATCCATACCGGAATACCTCCCTTTAACATATCACCAACAAGTGTCAGAACTCCAAGAGTCGGCCCTGCGATACGTACGACATTGGTCGCACCGATGTTTCCGCTTCCCTCACGCCGGATATCTACGGAAGTAAACAGCCGGGTCAAAACAATACCCCAGGGGATGGAGCCGAGCAAATAGGCGAAAACAGGTAGCACTAATAACTTAATCATTTATACAATTCCATGTTGTTATTTTGATGAAAATATTCCGGATACATGATACAAGATACTGGGTTCAGGGTTCAAGATTCAAGATTTATTTATCATAAAAATATTGATTGTACTATAGCACCATATACAGCGATATCAAGAGAACTTAGGGGCTTCGCCCCGCCTGCCATGCAAGGCACGAGCGGGCAGGCCCAATTGGAATAATGGAATAAACAGGTTACTATTAAAAGACATGTTATTTCGACAAGTTGTAGAATTTCCGAGATGTTGAATTAGTTCGTAACAACTGGAAAGGATAGCCTTTTTACGTGCAACCCGTAAAAATGCCCATAGAAGATATTTTAGATCTTCATACTTTTAAACCTAAAGATATACCGGATCTTCTTGTCGATTACTTTGAAGCTTGCATTGACGCAGACATTTACTCTGTAAGAATTGTTCATGGAAAGGGCCGGGGGATTCTGAAAACGCGGGTTCAGGGGCTTTTGAAAAAAAATTCCTTGGTAGAATCCTTCCAAGATGCACCCCTGGAAGCCGGAGGCTGGGGCGCTACCCTGGTGGAACTCAAGAAGCATAAATAGTGCCTGAACGAAAAATCCTGGTTTTCGTTCGGGCACTAAATAGTTTGTTATCAAAAATATATAATTTCAATAAGTTGTAGAATTTTCGAGGCGTTTAAATCTTGACAATCTGTGTCCATCTGTGTCCAAAAAAAAATTTCCGAATAGATTTTAAAAAAAGAATATGTTGTCACCCGTACAAAAAGAAGAAATACGACGGTTTGCCGACCGGATCACACCGAAAAGCTGGAACGTGGTTCTGAGGCCGGAGGATGAAATCAACGAGCCGGGCGTTTTAAATATCCTTATCAGTATTCAGAAACCGGAAAACGAGGTTTTCACAGATTATTTCGGGAATAAATGCTATCCGTATGAAAGCAAGGATGGTATCAAATATTTTGTAAACAGAAATGGTGACGTTTTTTTAAAAAATCAGGTCAAACCTGCCCTTGGTATGGTGTCGGGACGTATGGTTTTTAAAGATCTGAAACCAAAGCGGACAGAACGCAAGGGTAAAGTAGCCAAAATTACAATTAAATTGTGGCCTTACCTTGGAGACTGGAAGGGAACGCTGATTCACGAACTGGCACATGTTGCGGTTTACAGGTATAACGCTCTTAAAACCAGGGAGAACCTGAAAAAAGCCCTTTTCAAAAACCCATGGAACATTGACTCCAAAACGCTTTTTATTAAAAAAACATTACTGCGCGAAGGCCACCATGGCCCTGCATTCCAGAGAGCATTTTCTATGCTTGCAAAAAGAGCTATCCGGGAATTCGGCGCCGAAATACCCTCCGATGATATATTTTGGATAACCGTTCGATACGAACTAGAAAAATATAAAGGAAGAAGAAAATATTAAATTATGGATGCAGAGTTTAAATGTTACCTGAACTACCCAATATGTAAAAAATTCAATAAAATATATGGTATTAATTTCACAATATTATATTAAGCGCCTTTCCATTTACGATAACTAATTGAAATTTAAAGGAGCAAAAAAATTGTCTGGCTCTGCATGGTTTTTGCATAGATAAATCTGAACAAATTTAATCAGAACATACCAAGAAAAAGCCAAATCGGTCATCGGGCCGGGACGGAAAGCCACGGATCTATATTAAGATAGCCGGGTTACCTTGGAAGTAAGGTGCTTCGGCTTTTTTGATGCGTGGAATTTCAATCTTTATCAGTCTAACAATCAATTTAATATATTTTTAAGAAACGGTTCTTCACCATAAGAGCTGAAATATGAGAATATTATCTATTATAATCCTCGCCGTATTTTTATTATTTGCCGACGGAGGCGGTTTATTGTTGGCTAACCCGGACGTTGCATCTGTCCCCGAACCGGCAAGCATGCTTCTTTTAGGATCCGGCTTAATCGGCTTGGCCGTATATTGGCGAAAAAAGTTCTTTAAATAGCATACTATCATTTCCATGACCAACACACTACCCGATAATGGAGGCCGGCGCTTAGGAACTGACCGGCGTGAATTTTCTTACACTTCGTATATACCGGAGCGTAGATCCGGCAAAGAACGAAGAACCGGGAACGATAGAAGGTTAAAACCAAGAATATCAAAATAACGAAGATAGTTAAAAAAGTTAAAAAAGGCAGTGCCCATTAGCTCTGCCTTTTTGTTTGACAATGCATAGATCATAGGACCTATCAGAAATCCGGGGGCGGGGTTTGAGTCACACGGTGTTCCGTGCCTTAAATATTACCTGGGCCTTTTGAAGCGCAGTATGATCGTCGATGCCCATGGTTTCACTCTCATCTTGGGCCAAAAGATATCCAACGGATTGTCCGTCTTCGACCATATACTCAATAAGGTCGGTTATAAAAAACTCCTCTATGGGAGTGGTTTTGCCGTTTATCTCTTTGTGAACAATCTGAGGCCGTGAGGCCATGACCGGCAGATATTTTTCTAAGGCTTTCTTTTTTACAGCGTAAATTCCTGAGTTGCAGATCGCTAAAGCCGCCTGTTTTTCCTCAGGATAGTCCTTCCAATATTTCCATTCGGTTATTTTTCTCACAAGGTCCCCCTGGGTTTCCAAAACGCCGTATTGCTTTTTGTCATCCGGACAAAATCCCAGGATGACAAGGTCGAACGTTTCGAGATGGAGAACGAGCTGCATATAGGTTGCCTTTTGAACAAAGGGAACATCTCCCATGGTAATAATAAACTTAGAACACGGCAGGGACTCAATAAATGATCGAGCAGCTAAAATAGCACCGCCGGTGCCGTTAAGAACCGGCTGCTCGCAGTAGGTAATATCCAAATTGCGGGTTGCCGCAATCACATCTTCTTTGCAATGATTGACAATGAGCGCTTTTTGGCCGACCGGCAAATTCTCCAAGAGATAGAGCAAAATTGGATGGCTGCCTTCAAAAATTGAACTGCCGGGCAACAGCGGCAACAGTGTTTTATTGCCCTCGTAGCCTGTCATTCTACTGCCTCGACCGGCCGCCATAATAATTGATGCGATTTCGGAATCGAATTGTGTTTTGTGCCGCATGTTTTCAATCCTTGGAAAGTATTTAATTATCATAATGCAGAAAGAAGGTCAAAGCCATGGTCCGTTCCCATACCCCTTTAAACCTCTGAACCCGTGAACGGTTAGGGATTGACATTATTCAAAGGGAGATTCATAGCGGCCTCCATAACGGTAAAAAAGAAGTCCATGCCAAACATTTTTTGAAACTGGCCGCTCAGAGGCAAGAAGTTTATCTATAATCCCGAATGGGCGCAGTTTTGGGCACAATCCACGATTTCACCATAAAAAAGAGGCTAACCTCAATGTTGGCTAACCCCTTCAATACACTTACCTTTTTTGGTGCCGAGGGACAGAATCGAACTGCCGACACGGGGATTTTCAGTCCCCTGCTCTACCGACTGAGCTACCTCGGCTTATTAAAATTAACCTACTTTTGGTATTTGAAGCACCGCTTTTTGTCAAGATTTTTTTGGTTCATATCACCAAAAAGATATTGCAGTAAAACACACGCTGCAATGGTTGCCGTTTCAGCTCTCAATATACGGGGTCCAAGTGCGGCGGTAACAAATCCCCGGTTCTTAGCGCTTTCAATCTCCCGGGAGGTCAACCCTCCCTCCGGCCCCAGCACGGCAAAAATTGTATTAATTTGCCGGTTGGGTTTGGGCAATTCCGTATTGACTAATTTAAATTCATTTTCCCAGAAAACGATTTTTAAGTCGCAAGACTCTCCAAGAGTCAGCACCTCTCCAAAGGATACGGTTTCACCGATTTCTATAATACGGCCGCGTTTGCATTGCTTGAGAGATTCTTTTGCTATTTTTTTCCACCGTTCCGTACGCGCTGAGATTTGTTTTTTATCGGGTCTGGAAACAGATCGTTCGGCAAAAAAAGGTATCCACTTTGTTACTCCGAGTTCGGTAAGCTGCCGGACAAGACCGTCCATTTTCTTTTCTTTTAAAAACGCCTGGGCAATAATAATTTGGACCGGTGACTCGGCTGTTGAAGGAAAGCTGTCTATTATGGATACGTTTATGCTTTCTGGAGAAAAAGCGATGATTTCAGCCCGGTATTCAATCCCTCTGCCGTCAAAAAGGCCTATCGTATCACCCGGTTTAAGACGCAATACGGTTTTTATGTGCCTGGCATCAGAACCGGTAATAATAGATGTTGAGCCTGAAATTTCCGATGGTTCAATAAAAAAATACCGCATACTCTCCTTTATAATTCAGCCAGGTATATTGTAAATCATTTTTTTGCGAAACCGATTGTCCATGCATGTTCAGCCAAATCAAAGCCAAATTTTACAAAAAAGTAAATATCTTGACACACTGTAGGCCCTGTGGTAATTTTTTTTTGATTATAGGGTGTTTGTTTATGAGGTACGGCACTTCATGGTAAATAGGGGGTTGATATGACAGACAAAAATGATCCGGACAAGAAAATTGAAGGAGCAGATTCAACACAAGATCAAGAGATCATAGAACTCCAAGAAGAAACATTCGTTGCATCTCAAGAGGATGAGGAAATTATCGACCTTCTGGAGGCTGTCGATGAACCTGAAGTAGAAGATATAAAAGAAAGCGTCTCCACCGAAGAGGCAAAATCCGCAGAAGAGATCGTAACAGTAACCGAGACAATGAGCGATCTTCCCCAAGAAATAGAAGAAATCGGCGAACCTATCCATATGACTGCCGACACATCTCGGGAAGCAGAGGATCTTACTGATTTAAAAGATGATCTTTTAGAAGAACCCAGTGAATTAGATGATGAATTCGGCAAGGACGTCGCCTTTGATAAGGACCTGAGTGATGATTTTGTCGATTCCCTGGGCATGGAACTCGACGCTAAAGAAGATGTTTCGGAGGATTTGCTTGATACTGAAAAGGTGTCGGATGCACAGATGGAAGCAGCTTTGGAGCGTGTTATAAAAAAGATGTTTTACGAAAAGATCGATGGTATTCTTGTTGAGGTAATCGAAAAAACGGTCACACGGGAGTTAGAAAGATTAAAAAATATCCTGCTCGAAGATGCGGCGGGAAATGAAAAATGATCGCTTCTTTTCACAATAATTACATTTTGCCTGATTAATCCGATCATAGCAAATAAATCGAATGGTAAAACAATCGGGGATTATTCAATAATCCCCTTTTCAATTTTTTACCTGCATCCGGATATTGCGTGAAATATCCGGGCTAGAAATTAGGGGCTTCGCCCCGCCTGCCATTGCAAGCTCGCCCGCCAGCTGAGCCCGCCCGGCATTCGCCTGAGGCGCAGCCGATGGCGGACGGGCAAGGCGAGGCGGCCTGGGGCACGAGTGGTCATGCCCAATCGGCCTCCGGCCCTGAGGGAATAATGGAGTAATATGATATGAGTTCCAATCTTCTTAACAAAGGTTATGAACCCCATGACGTGGAAAAACGTTGGTACGATTTCTGGGAAAAAGAATTGCTGTTTGCGGCAAACGAGAAAAAAAACGATCAAAAATGCTATTCCATTGTAATCCCTCCGCCGAATGTCACCGGCGTTCTTCACATGGGTCACGCGCTGAATAATACATTGCAGGATATTCTCTGCCGCTACCGGAGATTGTGTGGCGATAATGTGCTGTGGATGCCCGGTACCGATCATGCAGGAATCGCCACACAGAATGTTGTGGAAAAAAAACTCGCCGATGAGGGTATGGATCGCCATCAGGTGGGCAGAAAAAAGTTCATAGAGGCGGTTTGGGAATGGCGCAGTGAATATGGCAGCGCCATCATCAATCAACTCAAACGCCTTGGCGCTTCATGTGACTGGGAGCGTGAACGTTTTACCATGGATGAGGGGCTTTCAAGAGCCGTACGCAAGGTTTTTGTAAACCTGTACCAGGAAGGTCTAATTTACCGGGGCAATTACATTATTAACTGGTGCCACCGCTGCCATACGGCGCTTGCCGATCTTGAGGTCGAACATGAAGCGCATGATGGTCATCTGTATCATGTACGGTATCCTTTTACAGACGGAACAGGGGGTGTGGTTGTTGCAACGACCCGGCCTGAAACCATGTTAGGTGATACGGCCGTAGCAGTAAATCCAAACGATGAGCGATACCAGGGTATGGAGTCCCTTCAGGTGATTCTTCCCCTTATGAACAGAACGATTCCAATCATTAAAGACAAATATGTGGACATGTCCTTTGGAACCGGGGCATTAAAGATTACACCCGCGCATGACCCCAACGACTTTGAGATCGGAAACCACCACAACCTGGAACGTATAAAAGTTATCGGTAATGACGGCCTGATGACATCAAAAGCAGGCAGGTTCCAAGGGCTTGATCGATTCGAATGCAGGGAAGTCGTGGTTAAAGCACTTAAAGAAGAGGGGCTTCTTGAAAAGATCGAGCCGTATCAACACAGCATCGGTCACTGTTACCGGTGTAAGACTATAATTGAACCTAATTTGTCAAAACAGTGGTTTGTCAGAACAAAGCCCCTTGCAAAAAAAGCTATCCATGCCGTTAAGAACGGTGATACAAAGATCATTCCTGAAATATGGACCAAGACTTATTTTGAATGGATGAACAACATTAAGGACTGGTGTATTTCTCGGCAGATATGGTGGGGACACCAGATCCCGGCATGGACTTGCAATAACTGTAAAGAAATAATTGTTGCCATGGATACGCCAGCAACGTGTCCGGCGTGCGGAGGAACAGATCTTTTACAGGATACAGACGTTCTGGATACCTGGTTCAGTTCCGCCCTGTGGCCTTTTTCAACCATGGGATGGCCGGATCAGACACCGCTTTTAAAATTGTTTTATCCCACATCTGTTCTCGTTACCGGTTTTGATATTCTCTTTTTCTGGGTCGCGAGAATGATGATGATGGGTATCCATTTCATGAAGGATGTGCCCTTTAAAGATGTTTATGTGCATGCCCTGGTGCGTGATGAAGAAGGCAAAAAGATGAGTAAGTCGACCGGAAATGTAATCGATCCCTTGAGCGTTATTGACCGCTATGGAACCGATGCATTCCGATTTACCCTGGCCGCTTTTGCAGCCCAGGGCAGAGACGTGAAGATGTCTGAAAAGCGTGTTGAAGGCTATCGAAATTTTATCAACAAAATCTGGAACGCCGCCCGTTTTTCCCTGATATACATAACCAAATCGTATAAAAACACAACAACCGAACCGCTTTCCCTGGTGGACAGGTGGATTCTGTCCAGACTCTATCGAGTGAGCGGCAAAGTTTCCGAAGGGCTTGAAAGTTACCGGTTTAATGATGCGGCCGGAGCGCTTTACAAGTTTGTGTGGCATGAGTTCTGTGACTGGTATCTTGAAGCGATTAAACCGACTTTGTACGGAAAAGAGGGACAGAGCCGGCAACAAGCAACCCTGAGCGTGCTGTGGCGTGTTCTGCATGATACACTTGTTCTGCTTCATCCTTTTGTACCTTTTATTACAGAGGAAATCTGGCATAAACTTCCGGGCACACAAGGCTCCATCATGAAAGCAGCATTTCCTTTATATTCCGACAATGATGATGGCATACAACGGGATGAGGAAGCAGAATCAAATATGGGCCTTATCTCAGGGATAATAACAGGCATCAGAAATATACGGGGTGAGATGAACATTTCACCGTCATTATCCCTGGCCGTTTCGGCCCAGTCCCAGGACGAATCAACAAACAAAACCATACAACAGTACCGGAACATGATCATTAACCTTGCCAGACTAAAATCTTTATCTGTGGGAAATGCGGTTGAAAGACCAAAATCTGCGGCAACGGCTGTTGTAAATGATGCTACGATTTTTGTTTCATTAGAAGGAATTGTCGATTTTGCAAAGGAGATTGAACGGCTTGAAAAGGAAATCAATAAACTGACAAATGAATTGGCCATGGTTTCAAAGAAACTGAATAATGAAGATTTTCTCAGCAAGGCGCCAGCACCGGTGGTGGAAAAAGTAAAAATAAAGAACGATCTTCTTGTTGAAAAACAGGAAAAACTGCTGGCGAATCTGGATAAAATTAAAAAGCTTGAAACCTAACCCGAATTTGTCACATAAATTCTGCAAGCCTCGTATCGGCCGGATATACAAGGCATCAATCGTGCAGCCGTATTGTAATACTGCAATCGATTGATAACGCAGTAGATCCGGTCGAGACGAGGCTCCCGAAGGGTTAACTTTTTTCGAAATTTAATCTGGATTTTATCCTTTTATATTGCCTGTTATCGGTGTGTGGATATTGACAAAAATGTCTCGATACCGCATTGTATTGATAGCAAATTTATCTCTTTCGAAAAAAGTTAATGCAGATTTTAGGTATCATGCATTCAATACAACATCTCATAAAAATAGCACTGAAAGAAGACATCGGTTCGGGAGATATTACAACTGATAACCTCGTGGATCCCGATCTTGAAGGCAAAGGGGTAATCATCGCCAAAGAACCTTTTGTCCTTGCAGGCCTTGATGTGGCCTGTCAGGTTTTTAAGCACCTTGACTCCAAAGTTATCGTTGTACCCGTGCATATTGATGGCAATCATGTAAAAGAAGGTGAAACCATAGCAACCGTTGAGGGTAAACTTCGCGCGCTGCTTTCGGGTGAGAGAACCGCCTTGAATTTTCTTCAGCGACTTTCGGGCATCGCTACCTGTGTGCGTTCATATGTGGATGAACTAAAAAATAAAAGGGTGCGTCTTGTCGATACCCGCAAAACCACACCCGGCTGGCGTGTATTAGAAAAATATGCCGTTAGAGTGGGCGGAGCCTATAACCACAGGATGGGGCTATATGACGGTGTTTTGATCAAGGATAATCACCATGCTGTCTGTGGGGGTATAAAAAAGGCTGTTGAAAGTATCCGGACCAAGGTACCCCATCTTGTCAAAATAGAGGTAGAGGTGTCCACTCCGGACCAGGTCAAGGAAGCTCTGAACGCCGGTGCAGATGTTATCATGCTCGACAATATGAGCAGAGAACAGATAAAAGAGGCCGCAGCCTTTATTGGTGGAAGGGCAATTGTTGAAGTGTCGGGAAATGTAACAAAAAACGTTCTTAAATCCCTGGCGGATACCGGAGTAGATATCATATCCGTAGGAGCCCTGACCCATTCTGCAAGATGCGTGGATATTAGTATGCGAATTCAGACAGCAGATTAGGTCGTATGATACCCATACGTGATACAATACCTTCTAAAAATTATCCGGTTGTCAATAATACGATCATTGGTATCAACGTGGTTGTCTATCTGGTACAGATATCGCTGGTTCCGGATTTAAATCGTTTTACCTATATTTATGGTCTTGTCCCCGCCCGTTATTCGATCCCCCAAATTACATCTTATTTTACTACGAGCCAGCAGCTTTTCTCTTTGCTCTCTTTCATGTTTCTCCACGGCGGATTCTGGCATCTTCTGGGCAATATGTGGTCGCTTTACATCTTTGGCGATAACATCGAAGATCGCCTCGGGCCGTTTCGTTATCTGGTTTTTTACCTGCTTTGCGGAATGATATCCGGCTTTACCCATCTTATTTTCAACCTTCATTCCAATATCCCCACCATCGGAGCCAGCGGGGCTATCGCCGGCGTCATGGGCGCTTATTTGATTCTTCATCCCAATGCAAAGATATTAACACTGATTCCCATTATCTTTATCCCCTGGTTTGTTGAAATTCCGGCGTTTTTCTTTTTAGGTCTCTGGTTTGTTATCCAGTTTATCAGTGCTGCCGGAAGCCACGGGGGTATTGGGGGTATTGCCTGGTGGGCTCATATCGGCGGTTTTATTTTCGGTATGATTTTTTTAAAGATTCTGCTTGCCTTGCCCGGGACCGGTGTCAGCGTCCCGATGCGCAAGGTGACCGTAAAAAGAAAAACGCACCGCCTACAGGTTATCCGGCCCGTGGGTCCCGGAAAAGATCCTCACCTCTATGGGGTAATAAGCATCACATCATTTGAAGCGCTTACCGGAACGCTTAAGCTGGTCAATATCCCCTGGGGTTTTCAAAAACGGCTGGTAAGAGTAACCGTCCCTGCCGGCGTGCAAGCAGGGAGCAAGCTTCGGCTGAAAGGTTTGGGCAAAATAACACCCGACGGTCAACGGGGGGATTTGTATCTTAAAGTGGCCATTGCCTAATTGAACGTCTCAGGAATTCTATAACCTCTTGAAAATAATATCTTTTAATGAAAACCTGTTTGTGCCATCCGAATGGAAGAATGGAATGCTGGAATGCTGGAATATTGGGGATAAGGGCGGAAATAAACCATTTTAATTGTAAAAAACTCCTTTCCTTCAACTTCGTTCAGGACAAGCTTGCCATCATTCCATTATTCCATTATCCCAATTGGGGCGAAACCCCTAAGTTCTTATATAGTTTCAATGGGTTAGCTAGTGTCCATCCATAAATGGTAGATTTTGGTTTCCGGCAAGGCCCGAGCGAGTTTTCAACCGCAGGCATAGCGCGCTATTTCGAGGATTGAAAACGAGCGAGAACGCCGCC
>Ga0315544_1001168_pt1 | contig 21219 bp, 16 predicted proteins | sample SalMarSW160130MG_2_FD_202543 | JGI IMG/M metagenome (GOLD analysis project Ga0315544, IMG submission 202543) | Salt marsh sediment microbial communities from the Plum Island Ecosystem LTER, Massachusetts, United States - Salt Marsh Sediment SW1601-130 ... | reverse complement strand
TATCTCAGTAACGACCTTTTCAATCTCTTCCTGAGTCAATTCTGGAAACATTGGCAGAGAAAGAATCTGCTTAGCACACTCTTCTGCTACAGGAAAATCGCCTTCTTTATATCCCAGATATTCATATGCTCTTTGTAAATGAAGAGGTATAGGGTAGTGAAGCCCTGTACCTATACCTTTGGATTTAAGCCAGTCTTGCAGCTCATCCCTCCTATGCGTCCTAATCACATACAAGTGATAAACATGTTTAGCATACTCTGCCTCTAAAGGCATGACCACTTCATCCACATCCTCCAATAGGTCATTGTAAATCGAGGCATTTTTTCGCCGCAATTCATTCCACTCATCTAATCTTTTTAGCTTAACTCTTAATATAGCCGCCTGCATCTCATCCAACCTACTATTATAACCTTCTACTAAATGTTCATACTTTTTTATCTGTCCATGGTCCCTGAGCATCTTTATCTTCTGAGCAATTTCATTGCCATTGCTAACCACCATTCCCCCATCCCCAAAAGCTCCTAAGTTCTTGCTGGGATAGAAGCTAAAGCAACCGGCATCCCCAATAGAGCCTGCCTTTTTACCTTTATATTCTGCCCCATGTGCCTGGCAAGCATCCTCAATGACCTTTAAGTTATACTCTCTTGCTATCTTCATTATTGGATTCATATCTGCAGGCTCTCCAAATAAATGGACTGGAACTATTGCCTTCGTTTTCTCATTTATTGCTCCTTCAATCCGGGAAACATCAATATTATAAGTCGATGAATTAATATCTACAAAGACAATCTTTGCCCCGGTCTGGGAAATCGCCTCGGTAGTAGCAATGAAAGTATTGGGAACAGTAATTACCTCATCTCCCTTTTCAATTCCGCAAGCAAGTAAGACTAAACGTAAGGCATCGGTGCCATTAGCTACTCCAACAGCATATTTTGTCCCACAAAAGCTGGCAAACTCTTTTTCAAAGGAATTAACACTTTCCCCCAGGACAAACCTGCAGCTATCCATTACTTGCTGGAGACTAACATTAACTTCATCCTTAATTGACTGATACTCCTGTTTTAAATCTAAAAATGGCACTCCCGTTGCTTTCTTCATACCAGTTCCTACTCGTAGGTTACTTTTATATCTCACTTTTCAATCTGTTTTTGAACTTTCTAACTTTTTACTCCAAACATAACTTCATTATTTACCAGCTTAATCCTTGTAATTACGCCATCCTTGGCAGCCGGCCCTTTAATATTGGGCTATCCATTTTTATCAATTTTAATTCTTGGGGCATCTCTTCCCCCCATTAACCGTAGACTATTCCTTCAAGCTGTGACGACCTTTCACGACCGCTAATATAATGACCGAAATTAAAATAAGTCCACACGCTCCAGCTATTCCCAAGGCGGTACGTCGATGGATGTAGTAAAGTGAAATAATGGCCCTTCCTGATTTGTTAGTCGATAAGTACATATCTCTGAAATCAGAAAAACGTCTTAATCCCCACACTCTAACGCCTGATTTCCGGATATTCCTCAAAAATCCAGTAGGAAAATTCACAATACTGAGGATCTCTTCGCTATAAATGATTTCCAGTTCCATTGAGTCTCCAAGAGGAATAACTTCATCAACTTTTAGAGTATTATTCTCGACGATATAATTGGCTTCTACTCCATTGACGGTTACTTTGCTAATGGGCACATTTAGAGTTTCCTTCTTGCGAATATGATAAAGCTTTTTACTTCCCGATTTATTTGACAAAACTAACTTATTTCCATACATTCGCACATCTACGCTTCTATCATCATTAGTCTTTTCAAGGTAAAGATGTTTTGAGATGTTGCCCAAACTTGTCCACTTGACTTCTCCTGCCAAATTATTGATTGCATCAGCAGTAGAGTTAAAGGCATCTATTCCTGAGAAGAAGAAATCCTGATGTGCAACAATTAGAACTGGTTTATCAATAAACAGATCAAATATATATGGAGCAACCTCTATACCACTTTTTGACTTTTTAAAACTCCATATCCTATATCCCTGAGTTGGACGCCTTTTTAAAACAGCAAAATTTACATAATCCATAATTGCAGGTTCTATTCCGTAAAATGCAGATTTAGGTCGCGTCTTTTCTAAAGGGGCATCTTGATTATTCACAGTAGCAACAAAGTTATATCTTTTTAAGAACTTCAATGTCTCTTCTGGAGCAATACCATGAGGAAAAATCATAATTCTATCATAAGGTATTCCGGTTAACTTTCTGAATTTTTTCATTCTGTTCAGTGCCTCGATTATGTCCTTCTCCTGTTCCTCAAGTGGTACTTTATTATATTTATAAAACTCATAATGATCATGGTTATTGCCATGAATGGCTATGGAATATCTATCAGGATGATCTAGAAAAAATTTTACTACCTCAGGATTCGACCGATCGTAATTCCAGGGGATAAAGGCAATGGTAGTATGGAAGTTATGGGTTTCCATTGAGGTCAGTAATCCTTTAAATTCTAGATTTCCATAAGGTTCTACTAGGAAGGGATCATCAATAGTGAGATTAGCGTAATCGGTCTCTCTATGCCAACATTCATCTGCACAGGAGTATCTCAGAAACATCATTATGGGAACTATTTCTGAAAAATGTTCCGTGTTGTAGAGCTCTTTCATCTGAGTACGCCCTAAGCTCTTGGTGTACCTGGTTCCCGAGATAAAGATACTACCTTTCCCCTTTCTACATCTCACAAATACAGGATACATTTTAAAAGAATCATCGGTAGCGCTCACAATTATGTCGATATTGCTGGTACTATCAGGTCTTATGGTAATAGCGAAGTCATTTTGAGACGCGGGATGTGACAACTCTAATCCAGTGAATTCTCGCGTGATCTCTGGAAAGGAATCCGAGATGATATACTCTGTTGATAAATCTGCCGGATAACTAACTCCGGTTATTACATTATCCGTAAGTTTCTTGAGTAGCAATTCGCTGCTATTTGTGACTTCTTCTATGAAGATAAAGAGGCTAATACCCCCAATTGTCACAGCATTTTTGAGAATTTTAATGTCACTTGAGTCAGGATAAGAGGGATTGTCCAGAGTACAATCCTTGATGAACACAGCCTTTAAATACTCTCCGCTTTCATCTCTCAATAAGTCATCTATTAGTGAAGTCGTAGAAAGATCAACTACTTTGCATCGTAATCCGTAATATTCACAGAGTCTTTGAAAATTAGTGTTACAATTCCCCTGCGAGGAAGTGGTAAGCAAGGCAGTGTCATAAAAGTCAACAGCAAATAGTGCTGTCCTCAAGCCAAAAAGAAGCAATAAGATTAAGGACCAAGCGAGAAGTGATCTATAATATCTCATAAATCCGCTCCTCAATCTAGCTGAGATACAAGTTTTCTTAGCTCGGGCAAATATTCTCCCTCACCTAACGTACGCAACCGAACGCTTGCAATCTTATTTCTCAGAACAACTACCGCTTTAATTGCCACATCTCGCGATAACGTGTCAGTAATTACCTTTGCTCTTTACATACTGCAATGGCCCCTCATAGTACTCGATCAGACCTCATCCTCTTTGCCTGTGCCCCAACCTTCACCGGCCTTATATAGTCTGGGTGAACAGTCACAATCTCCATACTGTTCGGTTTTTCAACCAATCGGTTTTTGCTTCCCCATTCCGAAATAGTCAAGGAGAGGCAGTTCTATCTAAATAATGAATAGTGAACTTCTTCGGTTTGAGCCACGATCTTACCCCAGTTGTATTCTCTTTTTGCCCTTTCTTTTGCCTTTGTACCAAGTTCTTCGCAATAAGATGGGTTCTCGGGGACAAACCCAATTTTACTTGCAAGATTATCAATATCTCTTTTTCGAAACGGAATTCCCACGCGCTCCACTGCTTCTGCATTTTCTGGAATATCCGAATATATAATGCACTTTCCATAACTCATCGCCTCAAGCAGTGTAATTGTCAGACCCTCAATCTCTGATGCTGCACCCTCACCGCAATACTTCCTATCATAATTATATAGATCGATAAACTCCTTAATCATTCTTTTAACTTTCTAATTGGTAGTTATTGAATAACGTAATTTTGTGTAACTCGTTTATCCTGCGTCGCAGGTACGCTTTCATTAATATCTTTGGGATACACCGTTCTTGGAATATCAATGTTAATTCTTTCCGCTAACTTGTACGTTAGCTTTTTGTTACATAGAATTTGCGACATCGCCCAGTCAGGGGTAGGGATATTATAATATTTCTCCAGTAACCTTTTGTTAATAGAAAGAACTCTGACTGTTTCATCATCCGTTGGATAGACTGCCCAGTTGTTTAATTTCTCTTCTTCAGCCAGAGATAGTAAGAATTCCAAGAATAAGCTTTCATCCTCTAAGGATCGACAACGAAAGAATCTTGTTGTAAATTTGGAAGCCGGTCCAATACAAGTTCCGGAGTCTAGGAGACAAACTGGAATATCCTGTCTGCCAAGGCTTCTTATTACACCTAACCCTTGGTAATCGCCACCTATTACTATGACACCCGTTCTTCTCATGCCTAGGTACCCTTAAGAAAGCAAGCCATAGGTTTTTTGGGGCACCTTTGCCCAATTGGAAAGATGGAGCACGGTCCCTTTGGAGTGGTTTCTTACAAACTCATCCCATCTTTTTGCTTTTGATGGATGAATGCTTCTTATTCTCATAAGCACCTTATTTTCTGAGCCACAAAGAAATTCCAATGACTCACATACGGCAAATTCTTCAAATCCAATGTATTTTCCCAGAAGGCGAAAAACCAATCCAGAACTTGCCGCCAAGGCTATTTCTAGAAAGCGGCAACCAATTATGGCCATACGTTTTTAACTAAGAATCCTGTTTGAAACAAGGGACCAGACGTTCTTCAACAGAGTGGGCTGTCTCGCCCTAGTACAGCAATACCAAGCTGCTACACCGCAATGCAGACCTCCTGCCTCATTGGCAAAAGGGAGAAAGAACCCACTCACAGCCGCTCAAGCAGCAGAGATGATGTGATCTTAAGGAACTCCAGTCTTCAGTCGAGAGTGTAGCGTAGCTAACCAGAATGAATATAAACCTGACTTCTTAATTTATCACTGCGTATGATTATCTCTTCCAACTTCTTTGAAACGAATTCGACAACGTCATTTCTGTAAGCATGATCTCCGCTGTCATTTCTAAATCTCTTTACAAACCTAAGGTCGCGTAGACCTGATACTGTAGTAATAAACTTGAGTCTTCCTTGATTTCTTAGTTCTTCGTCAACAGCGGCTCTTTTTCCCAAGAATATACTGTATGCAGGTGTCCCTATAATTGCCGCTTCTCTCGTCATTGTCCCTCCTCCTCCTATTACGATGTCTGAGCAATGAAGTAAGCTAATAGAATCTATGGGCTTAGGAAGAATAACAAAATTGACCATTCTTCCAAGTCGTTTCTTAAGGATTTGATATTGCTCTCTCCCCCGAGGCAATACAACCACAGTTACATCAAGCTTTTGACCTAACAAGTCTACTACCTTCTCAAATAGTACATTACCTTTATCTTCACAGTAGTGAGCATTCCATGCGGGAGGTCTCAAAGTAACCATTATTTGGTCCTCGCCTACCCCAAGTCTTTCAAGGATTCGCTTGTTAGGGAATATTGAGTACACATACAACTCCTCTTTGAATCCTGGATACTTCACTATTCTTTTAATAGAGATTCCCTTTTCGATTAAAACACGTGTAGGAATGCATTGTGGAACAAAGAGCTTCGATACGAATCTCTTGTAGAAAGACATATTAGAGTGTTCGTAGTCGTTGAATGCTACTACGGGAATCCCTAACAGATAGGCTGCTAGAATGTGTGATCGAGAGCCATGATTTATAGCCACGCATATACTTTTTCTATGATTAAAAAATTTAATAAAAAGTTCAAATGCTCTTAAAAGAGTGACAATCGCCTTTAATAAGCAGTTCTTACCATGATATTTAAAAGGTTCGGTTATTCCAATATAAGGAATTTTGTTCATTTTGAGCAATTCTAATGTTTCCGATTTATCTCGACCAGTAATAATAAATTTAACATCTCTTTGTGCTAATCTTTTTATAATAGGCTTGAAAAAAAGCACATGTGGAGAGTTTTCTATATCAATCCAGACTTTCATACTATCTTCTTCTCATATTAAGTAATTGCGCAAACCATTTAAACTTGGTCCCAGCGTATATATATAATACTCGGCCGCGTAATGACGGGTGCGACTTTAACGACCTCAAGACAAGCGCCAAAAGTCATCGTTACTTTTTTTCTTTTTTTTATTTTATTTTGCTATAGCTGTGTCTTATCATGTCTTTCTTGTTTACGCCCTACTTTCCAGTGCTTCCGTAACTGTTTTGAATCTCTCACCCCAAGAATTTTTTCGGGCAAACTCAAAAAACTCCTTTTTGTTCTTTCCATCTTCGTACGCCTGCTGAATTAAATTTACAAACTCTCTGGGCGAACCTGCAACATAGCAAGGCGCTTCCATATTTCTTATTTCATTAAGATCTGTCGAAACGACCGGCAATCCACATCCTAAATACTCATAAAGTTTTAAGGGGTTGATAGAGTCCGTAAGTTTATTTTTTTTGAACGGGATAATGCCTACATCGGCATACTTCAGATAAACAGGTATATCTTTATATTCCTTACTCCCTAACAACAAAACATTTCTATGTTTAGCCAATTTTGACACATTGATTTTAGGTAAACCTATGAAAACAAAAGTATAATTCTCTAAATTATTAGATACAAAATCTAATAACTCCATATCAAGCCAATAATTGAGTGCGCCTACATAGACAACTTTTGGGGAGTGTATATTTTTGTATTCACCCGGCTGGTCTGCTTGAGAATATTTAAAATGAGAATATTGTGCACCGTTTGGGAGGTAAAAGACATTATTTTTCTTTATTTTTGATGCCTTTTGAACCAATGACTTTGCTGTGGCAAAGACAATATCGACTTTTTTAATCAATTCTTCTTCGATCTCTGAAGCATTTTGGGGAATATGGACAAAGGAAGAAAAATCATCAGACAAGCGAAAAATGCTTACTTTGTAATCTATAGTATCTAATAAAGTATAGAAGGAAAGGTTTGAAATCCACAAAATATCTACCCTTGTGAAATCCTCCTTTTTCAAAATTGAGAAGAGGGATGGCAAAGTAAAGTTCAATGTATTTTGAGCCACCCATTTGTTCCTTAAAAGTGGGTAGCTTTTATATGGGAAAAGAGTCAACGGACAGTAAGCAAAAGGCCCACCGACATAACTCTTACCATTGCGAATCCATAATGATATCCTTTCCCAGGGGTCATGTACTTTATTGAATCTTAATAAGTGTAAAGGAGAAAATGGACCGATCAACCAACAAATGGAGTAGCCTTGTTCAAGGAACTTTCTTGCGTAATAATAGCCTCCACCTTTTCCAGAAGGTGAATTCCATGCGCCATACTCTGCCATTAGTATTCTTTTCATAATTGACTGTGTAAGCTTATATTTTCAATATGTTCTATCTTGGATAATAGAGGAATTATCCCTACTAGGAACCAAAACAATGTTCCGCTAGATGCTGTGGTTAGCGGGACATTAAACATACTCAAGGCTATATAAGCTATTTCTCCAGCGATTATTGCGCAAGATATTCTACAGAGATAAATATTGGTGCTCTTTTTTGCTTCCTCCATAGCTATCGTACCTATTTTTGTCAATATCACGATAAACAAGATAAGCCCGGGTATCCCTAGTTCTACTAAAATTTTCAAAAAATCATTGTGGGGACCTATCCAAGAGGGTAATTTACCTGTCATATTTTCAAGCAAATGCATTGCAACCCCTCTCCGTGCGCTTCCCGTTCCTGTGCCTCCTCCCAATGGATAAGCTTTAAATGCTTGCCACGCCATATACCACTGATTACGTCCTCTTGCGCGAACCGTGGATGCCTCTAACGGATTTGCAAGCTCCCCAAAACGTACAAACTTCCCTATCTCTGTCGCTTTTAGCGCAGGGGAAGCAAGGGAAAATATTCCCCATAATGCAGCTACAATTATTATTGCCAACAAAACCATTGTCATTCTTTTCCTTTGCCGGCCTAACAAACCAACATAAAATACACCACCGATTACGAATGTTCCAAAAGCAGCACGACTTAAAGAGACAATCAAAAATAAAAGAAAAGAAAATAAGAATATTATTTCCCATTTATGGTCATAAATATTAGGACTTTTTACCAGAGAAAATACTGCGAGTAAGCTTATAGGATACACCAGCCCCATATTTCCATAGCAAAAACCAACAGGTCTTAATACTAAGCCCTTTGGACCCCAAACATACCAATTGCTGGCCCTACTACTTGCTTCTATTTCAAACCATAAGGACTCAAAGGTTGGTAAGCCAAATATCACCTGCCAGACCCCATATAAGCAGCTTATTATGCCATAGATAAACATAATTTTGAGAAATCCACGAATTTCATCACTCGTTCTCAAAGCCTCTCTCGATAGAAAATACATTCCCATGGCAGGTAAAGTTCCAGACACAAAGCCGATCATTCCCAGAGGAATTGATCCGTTAGGATTGAAGATTTGGAGAAAAGCGAGAATTATATAAGCCAGCATAAACTTATCTAAAGAATGCTTAATGAGCGCTTTTTTACATACTGCATATTTGGCAAGTAGTATGAAGAAACAGAGAATCAACATGCCAATGGGCATCACAAACAAAAATGAGGAAGAAAGAAGCTGACTAAAAACCGTGCATTGAAAATAGTAAACTAATCTATTAAGAAAGCCTCTAATAAGAAGCAGCATTATGGCCATTATAATTGCGAGTCTAAAGCTTTTCAGCAGTACTATGAGCCAAATAACCAGTATTATTATACATCCTAATATATCAAAAGTCATTTATACACGTTGGTGTAAGTAAAATGCATTTAATTTGAAAATATCTTGGTTTAGACTTTCTTTCTACTTTCTGTGAATATTTGCCCCATCTACATCTAGGGTTAGGATCATCTCAACCTTTTGAATTTGATAAGGTGACCATGGCATTTTGATTTATGAATTAATTCGCCTTTTATCACATTGTTTGGTTATGACTCATTATTTTTGTAACTTAACTCGAAACAAATGTGGGGCAAGAAATTTTCCAGATAGTTTTTCAGCCCTACTAGCTTAACTTCTTAAATCTCTTTGAGATTATGAACAGATGGATCTTTCTGTAGGGGCTCAATTCAACCCCAAACCTCTGCATCAGTTCCACTTATTTTTCCGTAATTCTTTTAAGGAATCTAACACTTGGGAAGCAGAAATGCTCTGAGTTATTACCTCATGATACATAAAATAAATTGTTTCTTTATTTTTGGTCATTTCTTCCATTAATCTTGGTAAACCAAGAAAGTATTACTGTAAGGCATTACTGTTTTTAAAGTCGCAGTAAACTTTTGCGTTTTAGTAATCATTCCATATTCAGGAGAACAAAAAGCAGAGTCTCTATGCCACTGAGGTTTATCAGAGTCGACATTTAGGTTTCGCTTGAATTCTGGCGATAAAATAAGGTTCCACTGTAAGCTATGTTTTCCTTCTCCCCGAAATCTGTCTATTATTTCCAACTTTCCCACTTTTTTATGAAATTCTATTTCTCTTTGATGAATAACAGAATGAGAAAGTCTTTTATATCCGTAATGCTCTCCAATAAAGACATCTATTTCATTACCTATTTTCCATTTTAAGCATTTAATTGCAGCATTATTGTGCATCTGAAATAGATTCTTTTCCTTAAATCTATTTTGTTCCTTATTATCAACCGTTACAGTATTATGATATACAGTACTTCTAAACTTATTCCTCCATTCTGGTTTAGCAGTGTAAATATAGGTCCCTGGATCAACGATAATATCCTGCCCATCTACACATAATTCAAAACTCAATTCATCGTTATGGCAATGTCCGCCATTTCCATTTTGACCGTTAGGGCCACAGGAGATAAACATATAATTCTTATCATTCCTCATTATATACCAGCCGGCATGGGGAAATGCACGGCTACCAATATTTGCAAGGCCATTCTGTTCCAAATCCTGCCAGATTTCATAACCCTTCTCTCCAAAAACCCATAATGCCTCTTCACAAAAGCCAAATTCTTTAATCTTAAACTTAGGCTCTTTAAAGAATATAGCCCCAAGAGTAAGCAGGTATCGCATATCCAGAACCTCCCGCTTAGTAAATATATGAAGTCTGCCATTGTCATTGTCCCCAATCTGAGGCATTCTACCATTTGGCTTTAAGGCATAGAGAACGAATTCAAACATCTTGTATAGGCGCTGGAGATGTTCTTCACCGAATAATTCATTCCCAATTTGTATAAAATTGTCTTCTTTAAAATTCTTATCATTAATTATTACTAGGAAAATGGCATAAAAGAATAGCTCCAATACCAAACGGTGATAACAGGTGGAAGCTTCAAAATCAACCCCATCAGGATAGGTCTGCTTTTTCATCTCCTTTTTAAATTCCTCTATGGCAAAGTTTTTCCATTCTTTAGATTCCTTGAACTCTGGAATTAAAACTCCTAAATAAACTAGTCCCACAATATTATAAAGATAATGATTAGAGGTCAGGGTCTCGCTGTATTCTAAGTTATTTTTAATATGTCTTCCATGTTGAAGTAGGTTCTTAAAAAATTTGATAATGAATTCATTGCTAACCAAGGGAGAGCCTTTAAAAAACTCCCAGGCTAAAAGCCAGTTACAGGCTCTGATGGCAACATCCATAGTGCACGCCCAGTTTACTCCAAATTTAGGGGGATTATGCTCAATCCAATCAGTAATCTCGTTAATAAATTCATAAACATACTTCTCTTTTTTGGTTAACCAGTAAGCCTCCCCCAAAGTAGTTAAATGCTGAAAACGAGACAGTTCCCAGGGAACCTTCACATCTACACCCAATTTATGCCCATATTCTACATCCTTATAATATGCCTTAGGATTCCAACGATAGCCAGATTTAAAGTCGATATACCAGTCAATTGGTTCATAATTGTGAATGATAAATTGTGAATGATAAATTGTGGTTAATTCCTTACTCTCAATCTGCGTATCGTAACAATGGCCTTCAAAGCCTTTGGCTCTCATCCCGTAATAAACCTTAACTGGTCCACTTCCCAAAAGGTCAAATATATGCTCACAAATTTTATTAGCCTGTCCGATGATTTTACCTGGAGCATCTGATAAATGCTCATAGATAAACGAAACAATACCCTCTCGTTTTAATGAATCAGTGAAAAACTTCGACTCTCTTTTTTCACGAAAATGCTTTTGCAGTTCTTCCAAATCCTCAAATTTATACTTCGAATTCCAAACCTTCCTTAAGAATTTCACTTCGGTCATTTCAGTGCCAAATATATTGACAGAAATTTTATGAATAGCATCGAACCCTTTATGTGCCACTTTGGAGAAAGACTTTTTAATCACAATCCTTCTCGCTGCAGACTTTTTCTCTCCTGAAGATAATATTCAAGTCTATTATCCACGATATATACCTTCCTTCACGCACATCTACGCACATCCAAATTTTTCCTTCTAGATCCAAAAAAAATCATTTTAAGTAAATGCTCTCAAACAATAACAGAACACTATTATTTTTCGTTAACAGCAGAAACAAACAAGCGATATCCCCATTTCAAATCTTTTCCTGTAGAATACCATTTTGCTTCAAATTTATTTAAATCAGCTCCCATAGAACGTAGCAGTTTTCTAACAATTTTTATATACAAAGGAAAATCTAATAGGAAACCAAAGTAATTCTTAATCTCGAAGAATTGATTAACCAAAGGTATTAATTCTGAATAATGATAGTTATAATAATAAATTGATTTAGCGTGATAACCAGTTTTTCCCCATTCCCCCAAAACACTTTCGGATTTGTTGTAGATTAACTTCTGTCTCGCTTTCTTGTCATTGTAATTATAAGAAGTAAGAATTATTTTGGCTCCGTTTTTAGAAATATTTTTGACATCTAATAATAACTTCTCTCTCAAACAAAAACTAGGAATATGTTGAATGAACTCAACCATACACACATCATCAAAAACCTCTTCGGTAAAGGGCAGCTTATTCGCGTCAGCTTGAATTAATAATACATTTTTATATCCTGCCTCGTCTATTACTTTTAAACTCTCCTTAGAAAAATCTACGGCGAAAACCATCTTATATTCATCATGCAACAAATGTTCAATTCTTCCCGGGCCGCAACCTAAGTCCAATAAGAATTTTTTAGTCTTATCCTCATTTCCGATATTTAGATATTCTAATATTAGTTTATCTAATAGTTTCGAATATAAAATGGGTGTTTTTGCAAAATAGTTTTTGGCTTGGCTGTTCCTTAGTTTCATTTCAGAAAATTTATCGATATTTTCTCGCTTTCTTGATAACATTTCCTTCGGTAACATACTAACAATACCTCCTTCAATATTATATAGCCGTCCACAATCATCACACCTAAGACAATTTGAATTCTTAATAGTCAGTCTTCCCTTACAATCAACGCATCGGAAATAACCTAATATGTTTTCAATAAGGTTCATATTTTTAGCCTTTTGATAGATTTATTTTTAATTCCTTTAAGAAACTACGTTCAATTTTTTGATTGCATCTTTTCTTGATGATATGAAGTAACTTTCCCTTTAACGAATTACCTCTTTTCAAAAAAGTGTATATCCCAACAGTTTGCTTAGAAAATCTTAATTTATCAGAATCCGTGCCTGTACCGAGGCATAGATTTTTTATTTCCTCAGCTAGCATGTATTGTATTGAATAATCTTGGCACAAAATTCCCAGACCTAAATTTTTTATCTTTTTTTCATATCTACTATATGCACAGTCCCAAAAATAATACTTTTTATTTACCTCAAATCCCAGAATATAAGCCACAATTTTTCCATTATGTTCGACACAAGAACACTTTGCATTTTCCGAGTATGATTTGACTAGGTTCCTCACAAAATTTTCGATCCAAGTATCTCGATACAGAGAATGTTTTGAGCTGAGTCCTTTAGAAATTGAAACTTCTTTTATCTCCTCGAAACGATCTAATATCTGATTTGATACTAAACAGGCTGTTGCTAGATCAATACGTTCTCTTTTTATCTTATTTTGTCTTCTTCTCAAATTCTTTTTCAGGTGTTTATTATAATAGTTACTTCTTACTGAATCATACGTATCTGAACTTATCTCCGGGCACGCCGATAAAACTGTAATATCTTTTTTACTCAAGTCAAAACTAGGAGTAAATTCTGGGATATATTTCAACTCTATCAAATCATATCTTTTATTCTTCTTTAACCAATCAAAGAGGAAATTATATTCTTTTTCGCTCAATCTATCTGAAATAATATCCAGGTAAGTCGCTCCCCATTGCTGAGCAATGAACTCCATTGTTCTATATCTCAACCCTTTTATTTTCCTATTAACCTCGCAGAACGGGGCAATTGCTCTAAGCATATCTTCCTTACTATATAGAAATAATATGCAAAGTTTTTTGTTATATCCAAAGTTCCTCCTTTCATAATTTTTGAAGTGTTTCCACCAGGTCCTTTGCCAAATATAGGATGAAGTAATGTTCCGACTCTCGACTTTTTTCTCAAAACTTAACCATTCATCTTTAACTTCATCAAACTCATTATCGGTTGTAATAACTTTAATATGCATATTCAACATGTCAAAATGCTCTTTAGATTCCTAACTTGAAGATTCCAGACACCAAAGCACAAACTTCTTTAATTTCTTCAGTTTTTAACTCATGAAGTAAAAATAGCATTGACACATAAATTACTATTCCCACTGGTATACTTATGGCTAAGTTTATTAAGTTGGAAAAAGCTAGTGTATTACTCAAACAATATACCAATAATCCCATCATTATTGAAGCACAGCCTATTTTACCTAAAGATTTAAACGGAAACTTCCAAGTAAAAAGTCTTTTTGAAAAATAAATTATCAATCCGTCCATAACAATGAATCCAATAAGAGTGGTAGTCGCTGCTGCCATATAGCCATATTTTGGCACGAAAGCAAAATTGAACCCTAGATTAACTAAACCACCAATAATTAAAGACATCATAATATATTTTGTTTTTTTTCGATAACCCAATCCGTGACCAAATCCTATAACAGCACCGTCTAAAAAGATACTTAAAGCAACGAAAGGAAGAACACGATAACCCATAAAATATTCCTGGCCAGTAAGAATGCCAAGAATGGGTTTTGCTAAAACACTTAATCCTACTACTGCAGGAAGAGAAACCATTAGAAAATATCTTGTAACTTCAGTATTGAACACTCTACTTTTTCTCTCTCCTTCTTTTTCCCAAATATTGTAAGCTATTGGACTACAACCCAATGTAAAAAGAGAAACAAGAAGTAAAATACTTTTTTCTCCAATTCCATAACTTGCTGAATAAATTCCTACTTCCCGAGCACCTCGAAAAAATCCAAGCACATATCTATCGGATAAAGCTAATATCCAATAGGCTAAGTTACCTATCATTAATGGAAAACTGAATTTTGCCATCTCTATAGCTAAAGGCCTTGATGTTCTTCCTTTTAAGGGAGTTTTACCTGCAACTTTCCTCCAGAGCCAAGGAAGAACTAAAACTATAGCTAAAATTATTCCCCAAAGTAAACCCTCTATTCCGAATTTAAAAATCATTACTAAAATTAACCCAAAGCCAATAGCAGTAATGCTTTTCCAGACTGAAAAAGTAGTATACCAACCCACCAAACGTTTTACCCGAAGAAAGCTGAGTAGAGTTCCGAAAAAACTCGAGAGAATAAAAATCCCCAAGCTGAGCAGCATTAAATCATAAAGGTTCTGTGAAATATAACTTTTACCAATTAAAAGGATCACCAAGAATAAAACAGAAATTCCAAAAACAGAGATCAAAAGCCATTTTATCACTGTACTATAGAATATACCTAATTTCTTATCGCGTTCATAGGCAGGATAAAATCTAACGATAGACATGCCCACCCAACTAACAAGAGTACATAAAACCATAATTGTGCTTAAGACCAAAATGTAATCTCCATAATCTGGCGGTGGAAATAAGCGAGTAATAATTGGAATAGAAATAAGTCCCACCATAGCTGGTACAATATTTGAAGGAAGATATTTTGTCATATCTTTAAATAATTCTTTAATCATAGTTATCCAATTTCCTCATAGATTCCAGCATTAATGGTGTTGTAAATCCAATAGCCCTGTTTGTAATACCCTTTGATGATTTCACTAGTCTCTACACTTTTGAATTCTTTGTGGTCTGATATTACAGTGATAAATGGTTTTTTATATTTACCATCATAAATCAATTCATATCGTTTATTGTCCAATTGTCTAACTGATGAGCGGCTATAAGACTCAAAATATCTGGCGATTTCAGCGCAGGTTGCATGCCAAAGATCTGCTCTCTTGAAAAGAACATAGATTTCATTTATAGAATCTACATCTGAATAAATAGACGGAGATTGAAACCTTCCATCTGTTCTAAGAAACATAAAGTGCTCAGCAATAATGATAGGATTACCGCTTTCATATATTCTTATAAGTTTCGAAAGCCTATGCATCCTTTTAATTTCTCTCAAAATATTTTTAAGGGTTAAAGATGTAGGATTATTATTAAACAAACCGCCCGACACATTGCTGGGCATAATAATTAAGCCGTCCATAATCTTAGGACTCATAGATTTTAAGTTGGAGAAATCAAAATTCCAGTATAACAAATCCATTTCAGAAAAATCCCTTGGCTTTAACATCTTACTTTCATATCCCGGAGACCTCCCACCCACTATTTTGATACCGTAATCTTGGTATAAACTATCAATTATCTGCTTCATTCTTTTCTTAAATTTATTTGCATCTATATAGGTCAATTCCAACATAACGTTGTTTCGGATTTCGGGGTTGTTAACATCGGTATATTTATTGTGATTAACTCCATGTCCAGCTATTTCAAACTCATATTCATCTTGTGTATTTTTTATAAACTTCAGAAAATCTTTCCTTCGTAACCCATGATTTTCTACTTCATAGCCACTATTGTGGTTTAGAGAACCATGAATACCCAAAGGTAAAAAGAAAGTTACCTTCATCTCTGGATTCCTGTTTACTATGCTATCCACAAAAAATTTATATAGAGAGCCGTCACTGCCTAAACCAAGGCCGCAATCAAAAAAAGGCATTATTTTTTTGCTTTCTAATCCCTCAGGTTTTATATACACATCGGATATATCATCAATAGTCAAACATATGGGGGCTTGACAATTATTAAACCACTTCGCAATTTTTATCATTATTTCACCTTATCTAAGTTTACACAACCAACCAGGACAAATCCAAGCAGCAATATCTAGTTCAAAACTATTTGGATTTCCTGTACCCAGTAAACTTCAAATATTTTGCTGTTCACCCAAACTTTGATATACCTTCATTATCTTCTTGAAGTTATCCTTCAAATTTACAGCCCCCAAGCTCTTTTTGTGCCATTCATAGTTATCCAGCACATCCTCAACCTTTAGGGTAAAATCACCGATATCGCGGCTTTTGAACAGAATAGTTCCTTCCGGCCTAGGGCATACATCACTTGCCACAGCAGGCACCTTAAAATATATTGCTTCAGCTATGGAAACCCCATACCCATCTGTATTTGTTGGTCTTACAAACACGTCGCTTTTCATCAGGATAGGATAAAATTGGCAAGGTTCCGTCTGGAACAAAAAGTTATTTTCTATGCCTTTCTGTGCGATTCTTTGCTTCATTTTGTGAAAGTAATCATAGTCGCCTATATCTGGAAGACAGAAAACGAAACCTGTTTGAGGATAATCCTTTTTCAAATTAGCACACAAATCTAGGCACATATCAATGCCATAGAGGTCTTGATCATTGTAAAAACTTATTTTGAAAGCATTTGCTGAGATTACAGGGCTGTGATTATCTATGAAATACCACACCTCTTGAGGAATTCCTGCGATTTCTTCCTCTCTTATAGCAGGTGGAATAAATGAGGGAATAACTTCTACGTATTCGGGTTTGACACCCAAAGAGACAATCTTCTCCTTTATTTCAGGACCTACAGTGATAAAATAAACTCTCGCTCTTATTACCAACCAGAATGCAAATTTATCCCATAAATCAAGATCCTCTGGAGAATATCTGAAACTGTGAAGAGCAAATATTACTCTTTTACCTTTTAGAAGGGATAGCAGCGAAAAAAGAATTAGTAATTTCGGACTGTAATTGTGGCAATGAATAATATTCTCTGTGCCATGTAAAAGTTGACCTATCAACCATGTTGACGTCCTTTTCATAATTATTACATTATTTTCCTTCTTAAATACACCACTATTGTCGTAAATAGTACAGGTTACACCCTCTTCCTCAAGCCGTTTCTTTAGTCTTTGAATATGGATGGAACGTCCTCCATACGGTGGAGGATATACCCCTACTAATGATATTTTCATCTTACTGCTCTTTCATCAAAAACCTTTTGATAATAGGGCACATTCTCATAGGCATGCTTTAGTAGCTTTCCCAAATATTGCATTTGATAATGTTGCAACTCCTCCCAGCTCCACCATTGGGATTCTTGTAGAAAGTTATATGTCTGCCAGAAGACTCTGCCATAACGAAAACGAGGAGGAATGGCACCGTAAATACACGTCAGTCCTTGTCTTGCTGGGTGAGGAAGAGGCTTTGCAAAATCTTTTAGATTCACAGCGTTCATGCTTGTTACTTAGAAGAATTAATCTGTTTCTCTATTTCAAAGCTTATTTTTGTTGCCTGAATCAGTTGCCATAGCGGTATGGGATAGCCACTGCCAGTTTTCATTGACTCGCCAAACTCCTGGATTTCGTTCAAATGACCTTTGTTTTGGGTCCTAGCGAATGGGGAATGGGGAATGGGGAATGGGGAAAAGTTCCTGAGTCCGAAAACTCTAAGATTTTTATAATCCTCGAGAAAAATAATTTTCCCCTCAAAATAAATTTTCATTTGCTCTTTTGGATAGTCCTTTGTTCCCATTGCCGTATAAATTAAATTACAAATGGAGCCATCTTTAAATTTGAAACCCGCCATAAAGTTATCATTCCTTAAGTATTTCTTATTTTCAGGAGCTATGGAAAAAGCGTTGACTTTTTCAACTTCACTTTCAGTAAAAAATGTAAATAAGTCATAAATATGGCAAGCTTCACCAACATTTCTTCCTCCACCAATCTCTGTTTGGGTCCAGTGGTCTTTGGGAAGATAACCGGCATTCATCTGATAATCAATTATCATTGGACTTTCTCTTTTTTGGATTAGCTCTTTTATTTTTTGAACATAAGGAGAAAAACGGCGGTTAAATCCCACTAAATAGGGAACTTTTGTTTCTTTTAAGGTTCTTACTAATTCACTTAATTCTTTCTCATTCAAGGCCATTGGTTTCTCACAAAAAACCGCTTTACCCGCCCTAGCTGCTTCAATGGCTACTTTTGAATTTAGATTGTGAGGTAAAGTTATCATTATAAGGTTAATTTTCTCGTCCTTCAAAATCTCTTTATAATCAGTAGTGCAATACTTTGCTCTAACTCTCTTGGCTGTATTCTTCGCATTGAGGCCATCAATATCACAAATGGCCAAAATTGTATACAAATTGGAAAGCTTTTTAAAATTGGGAAGATGCATTCCTTTGGCAAATCCACCCGCACCGATTAGACCAATATTTAGTTTAGTAGATGGCGAAGGGCGAGGAGCGAATGGTTGAGAGACGACGATCTTTGTTTCCTCTAATTTTTTCTCTTCCTCAAAATGGTAATCTAAAAGAACTGCCGGTCTCGGAGGATGATTTTCTCTTAAAAATTTATAAGCATCGGGAGCTTTCTCGAGGGGCAAAATTTTAGAAATAAGTTTTTGAAAATTCACTGTTCCTTCAGATAATAATCTTAAGTATTCCTCCATATTTCTTTTCTCCGTCCAACGAACATAGGCAAAAGGATAATCAATCCCTTTTTCCTCATAATCTTTATCGTACCTACCCGGTCCATAAGAAGTAGAGATTAAATAATCAATTTCTTTTTCATAAAAAGGCGATCTCTTGGGACCAAGCCCAATGTCACCAACCACTACCACCCGTCCCTTTTTTCTGGTAATCTCCATTGCCTGCTGAGTAATTTCATTATTCCTTGGAGCGGAAGCGGTGATAATGGTAACATCTACTCCTTTATCTTCAGTAAAGTTTAATACTTTTTCTAAGACATTGCTGCTTGAAGGGTCATATCCTTCGTACATTCCTAAATCTCTGGCCAAATTAACTCTTTCATCACTGAGGTCAAAACCAATGACCCTGGCCCCATTTGCCTTTAAAAGTTGAGCTAAAATTTGGCCCAAAAGCCCCAGCCCAATCACAGCAATATTTTCTCCCAGCCTTACCTCTGCTCGCCTCAATCCCTGCATAGCAATAGCGCCCAGAGTAACTGAGGCAGCTTCTTTGAAGTCTAAGTTATGGGGAACTTTTATCACTAAATTTTGAGGAACGCAAACAATCTCAGCGTGATTTGCATATTCTGCGCCAGCACAGGCAACCCTATCACCAATTTCTATATCCTTAATATTTTTGCCTATACCGATAACTTTCCCGGCACAGCTATAACCGACGGATCTTGTAGACTCTAATTTACCTTTTACTTTGGCAATAGTGTTTGAAATGCCTTGAGTTTTGGCCAACCTTACGGCTTTTTTTAGCTTATCAGGCTCGTTAAGTGCTTTTTGCAAGAGAGATTGTCCTGAGGAGGTAACCGCGGATATTTCTGTACCCGTGCTTATGCAAGAGTAGGCAACTTGAACTAATACATTGTTATCTTTAACAACGGGTGCGGGCACCTCTTCCACTGTTACCTCACCTTTTTTGAGCAATACTTTCTTCATGATATTCTAGCGTGTAGATATTAGGAACATATCTTGTATTCAGAACGCTAAGTTTCACTTATACTATTTCTTTGGTTCAACCTCAAAAATTATCGTGCCGCCTCCGGTACGTTCGCAAGGGTCTAAACATTGAAGATAAGCTTTGTTTCCCTCTTTAGCTAGACCCAACATCTTAGGATCTACTCCTTTGGATAAAGCTACATAATAGGGTATTATCGAAGCTAAAAGAGTGCATGCAAACTCTGTCTGTTTCTTTGAGACTAAGTTTATAGCCCTCATCACTGACTATTCTGTCACCGACTTTATAGACAGGGCAGGTGCCTTCTATTTTTAAGATTTCGACAATTAGTTTATTCATTGGATAGCCATATTCCTTTAGTATCTATGATAAGGCTACCTCGCATTTTCTTCCGGAGCTCGTAGGGGTTGATCCTCTTGAACTCTTTGTGATCTACAAGTAAGACCAGACAACCCACACCTTTTACTACTTCTTCCAGAGAAAAAAGAGAGAATTCGGTAAAATCCCTAATGTAAGGGTCGCAGGCTCGAACGGTATAGCCTTTTTCTCTTAATCTTCTTATTACTTTTAAGGCAGGACTTCCTCGAAGGTCGCCGGTTCCTGCCTTGTAGGTTATACCGAGACAGGCAATAATGGGGGTTTTTATCTCTGCCTCTTTTACAGCCCTTTCTACCTTTTCAACTATATAATCGGGCATCGAGTCATTAACACTACGGGCAGTTTTTATTAACTTTGCCTCCCCCGGAGCTTTCTCTACGATAAAGAAGGGGTCTACAGCGACGCAGTGACCTCCCACGCCGGGGCCCGGTTTCAAGATGCTCACCCGAGGGTGCTTATTAGCCAGTTCAATGATTTCCCAAATATTAAGATTAAGTTTATCGCAAACCCTGGAAAGTTCATTAGCGAAGGCAATGTTTACATCACGAAAGCTATTTTCCACCAGTTTTACCATTTCTGCCGTGGTAGCATCGGTAAGGTAAATTTCTCCTTCTACAAAACTCTGATAAATTTCTTTGGCTAATTCGGCGGATTCTGCATTAATTCCTCCAATTATGCGATTATTTTCCACTAGTTCCTTGAGGATATTTCCGGGAAGAACTCTCTCTGGACAATAGGCTAGATGGAGCTCGCTTCCTATTTTTAACCGGCTTTTCTCTAAGATGGGTTTGAGAATTTCTTCAGTAGTTCCGGGTGGAACGGTGGATTCAAGAATAACTAAATTTCCTTTCCTTAAATAAGG
>Ga0315544_1001164_pt1 | contig 21296 bp, 8 predicted proteins | sample SalMarSW160130MG_2_FD_202543 | JGI IMG/M metagenome (GOLD analysis project Ga0315544, IMG submission 202543) | Salt marsh sediment microbial communities from the Plum Island Ecosystem LTER, Massachusetts, United States - Salt Marsh Sediment SW1601-130 ... | reverse complement strand
GGCAAATATCGGATCAGGATAACCAATAGTTGAGCCGTTAACCGAAGGATTGTCATATCCGTCGGTCCAGGTAAAGAATATCCTCTTACTGCCTTCCTGGTCGGGATTGAGGTCGTTGTAAGATTCGAAATCCTCCACGACAAGATAGTTGGCCACAGTAAAGCTCCAGACAGCACCTGGCCACAAGTTGGCGTCAACTGTGTTGACCTCATCGACGGCCCAGTAGTAAGTCTCTTCTAAATCGAGCGTGCCTGGACTATAGCTCTCGCTGGTCAATACATGCTTAACAGCAACAGACCGATCATTGACATCATCGAAGAGGCTGCTGAAGTATAGTTCGTGCCCATTCGCCTCGTCGATACGCTCCCCCGGCAGCCAAGAAAGAGTAGGCTGCCTCTCCACATCCGTCACACCGTTAGGCGGATACGGGTTAGTGGCCGATAATGGCACATACAGATGACGTGGTAACAGATAGACACCGGGAATAATCTGCGCGGTACTAACGTCGGTAGAAATGCTCCAGGCCACCGTCAGGTGGTCGCCTTCAACATCTTCCTTTTGCAGCGCCATAATGTAGTAGAGATTTCCTGCTTCCAGATGAATCGGATCGGAGCTGGGAGAATCGGGCCATATATGATAAGGAAGCGCCCCGCTTGCCGAAGCAATCATATCAGTGCCCAGCCACAATTCGCTTGAATCATCGCTGTTGAGCCAGAACGTATAATCCCCGGTAGTCTCTACATAGAGCCAGCCGTGCACCCGCGTACCATAATTGTCTGCCCGTTCCCTCGGAGTATCAAAACTGGTGAGATAGTCGGTGAAGGTCGGGTTATCCGGATAATTTACATCGCTCGTCAGGTCGGCAACAACCGTTCCAGGGATACCATCCCATACCTCATGCGTAATTGAACCGAGTCCTCTTATCGGCACGGTCTGAAAGTTCCAGACATTGCCCTTATGGATAGTCGGAACCGATGCGGATTCGACCATATCAACACGCCAGTAGTAAACTGTGCTAACATCAAGGGCCGGATGTCCGGTTTCTGTAGGGGTACAATTGGTATCGTTCACATCCAAAAGGTATATTCGGTATGGCGGCTCAGTACCAGAAGTACCTACAGGGGCATTATCTACTTCAGAGAAGCTGTCACCGAAGATAACTACATGCCCTTCAACAGCACCGGTTCCTGCATCCCAGCTAAGAATCGGGTCCACAGGCACGTAACGGCCGTCCGGCTCAGGGTCGGGATGATAGGCAATCACGGGTTGAGTATTAAATCTCCAGGTACTGCCTCGATAGGTAGTTACTCCACTAATCGTATCGATTCGCCAGTAGTAAGTATCGCCTTGAACAATATCGGAATACAGATAGTGCGGGTCAGTGACCGTGCCCTGGTCTGCATTAGGATGGTTGCTGTCCACCTCGCTGCGATTGTTGCTAATGTACACGTGGTAATTGTCCGCAGATGGCAAATCAGGTCCCTTAAGCCATGTAAGGTCCACACTTGCGCCTTGGTAAAAGCCCTTGTGCTCCGGGTAGGGAGTATAAGCCCTATAAAGAGGGCCCGTAAGTGCAAGCCGAACATTGTCGAAACCGGCCCAGCCCCAGCCGGGGCCCGAATTGTCAAGTTCAATGCCGATTTCATGGTCATAACAGGCCGGAATGGTACTGGCATCAAAAGTCAAAGTAAACGTTGTGTACGTGCCTGTAATGGCTACATTATTAGTAGCCACTGTGATTCTCGTACCGTTATCATCATAATAAAGGGAAAGTAGGAAATTCGAGGCTGCAAAGTTATCCTTCGCATCAACATTCAATTCAAAAACATCCCCCTGGCCAATCAGAAAAGCAGTCAAATTGTAAACATTGGGGTCCGCTGCCTTCGCCCAGCCCGCCCACAAACCATCAGTGGTGGCGGCTGGGGGATTACTAGTTGTTGATTCCACGCCGGAATCGGGGGCTGAGCCATCACACTCCCAGCCGGGAACCTCAGCAGGGCCACCGCCATAATATAGGGCGCCATCCTCCATGTCCCATCCGGAAGTTTTTAGTACATTTGGTTCTTCAAAACTGAAATTCTCAACCTCGATAGATACCGCTGCATCAGCCGGGATGCACGCAGTCATAACCAACACAGCAACACCACAAACTAAATAAATCAATTTTCTGCACACAATAATTCCTCCTTAACAATACTGAGATTAATGTTAAAGGTTTTAGCTACAATTTAAAACACTCGTTCTTTTAATCCATTTGGTGAATTTTTTATGGAAGTGTTGCCTTTTCAAATGCAACCTCCATCAATTATTTTTATACTAAATTGACCGATTTCTCGTCAGGCGGAGATTCCAGCTTATGTTAGTAAGCGTTGTATTAGCGCAAGACAACTGCATCAAGCGAGAAGTCAGTCTCTACTTTCTTAATGCCTCAGATAAATTCCAACTACGGTCGATACAAACGAATATCGTCAACGAATATCATCCCGGAATCCCCGGCTGCACCGGTTCTCTCAATACCAATAGCAAAAGATGTGACGTTGCTCAGATTAGTATTAAAATCAGCCAGGTCAATTGTAACTTCCTGCCAGGCTGTCAGTGTCAGGTCAACGTCGGATATCACCACTTTGACACCGTTAATCTTAACATACATCTGCTCAGTAGCAGGATTATTCGGATCGCCATATACCCACAGTGATAACGTATTGGGTGTACCAACGGTCCAATCATTGCCGATAGACAGATCAGAGGCACTTACTGAAACTTCTGAAACACTTACAGTACTGTTGTCGAACAGTAAAGGCGCAGATTGATCACCGCCGTGTACAATATCAGTTTCAACAAAATGCTCACCGTCGGCAAATATCGGATCAGGATAACCAATAGTTGAGCCGTTAACCGAAGGATTGTCATATCCGTCGGTCCAGGTAAAGAATATCCTCTTACTGCCTTCCTGGTCGGGATTGATGTCGTTGTAAGATTCGAAATCATCAACAAGAAGATAATCAGCTACTGTAAAGGCCCATACATAGCCTACACTAACAGTTGCATCGGCACCGACTCCATCGATGCGCCAATAGTAAGTCTGATTATATTCGATATCTTCCGGTGGAGTATAGCTGTTGGTATTCTGCCGGCCCCGATAAATATCGGCAGTTGAAGTATCCGCATCAGCTACGGCTTTCGCATCGGTACCGAAGTAAATATCGTTCTGAACAGCCTGAACTCCCGGTGTCCATCTCAAAGGCGTAGCGTTTATTACATCGGGCGTAGAGCCGTTTTGCGGACTCGGTTCCCTGGCCCGCAGCGGATCAATCAGCATGACCGACTCAATCTCGGCAACCGTCAGGGCATAATTGTATATTCGCAAATCGTCCAAAGCACCCATGAAATAGGGGTCGGGCGGGACAGCACCGTCCTGTGACCTGCCGAGCCAGTTAGCAGTAGTATTGCCGAGATCCTTTGGCAGAATCTGTGTCGGGCCGCTGGTAACACTACTACCGTTAACATAGATTTTTACAGTCATATCGGTTTCGTTTATTACAACGGCTACGTGATCCCAGCCGCCTGACAATCCAGTCGATGTATCTATAGCTGCTCCGGTACCTCCACCATCGTTTGTGATTTGGAAGCTTAACTCACCGTTAGCATTGTTGGCTGTCAGGTACATAAATACGGTCATATCATTGTTACCAAAATTAAGTATTCGCTGTAAAGTCTCGCCGAAATTCGGGAATTTCACCCATGTAGTGATAGTTGCACTACTCAACGTAGATATGGTTGAACCGATGGGCAATTCTACATAATCATCGGCATAGTCGAAGTTTATTGCATAGCCGTCGTATCCGTACACAGACTCTGCTCCCCCATAGACAACACCATGCTGATTCAGACCCGACCAGTCAATTGCTTTGCCCTGGCCTTCGTCAAACTTCCACCAGCCGACAAGGGTGGGATCCGTAACAGGTATGACAGGTATCGTTGTAAACTGCCAGATATCGCCAGCGACTTCCTCTCCGGTATCCAAAGTCTCATCCACCCGCCAATAGTAATCCGAGTCGTTCGCAAGACCTGTCACCTGGTAGGAGTATTGATCTACGTCTTCGGTATGTGTTATTGTTGTTTGAAGCTCGAGCGCGTCCGGACTAGTGCCTAAATATAACTTACTTTCGGTCGAAGACAAGCCGGCTTTCCAACTGAGATCCGTGTCAGTGAAGACAGCAATCTCATTATAGCGCGGATTAGCATTGGAAGCCTTAATTGTTCCGGTAGTGAACCTCCATAGATTACCTTTGACATCAGTACCGCTTTGTTGCACTTCATCGACTCTCCAATAGTACATCTGGTTGTAATCAAGGCTTGTGACAGCATAACTGTAACGATCTACATCTTGTGTGTGTGTAATAGTTGTTAAAAGCTCGAGGTCGGTGGCATCAGTGCCAAAATACACCCTGCTTTCCGTTGAATCACTACCGGCATTCCAGCTAAGGTTCACATCTGTCGATATTCCCATCGATTTATCGGGCGGTTCAGGAATAGAAGCTACGGCAGGAGGTGCACCAGTAAGCTCAACAATAAATACACGGTCACCGGGAGCTACGGTTAGAACGTTGTTGGCCACGCCGTTTCCACCGCTCCTGTAAGCCGCGCCCTCGGAGTAGGGATTGCCGTTTGGAGCATCGTCTTTAATTCCCAGTGTCTCGAAATACATATTCGGATTACCGGACATACTGACAACATCGAATCCGTATGTTGTGCCGGGCGCAAGAGCTATTGGCGTGGTAAGTTCAATGTGTATCCATGTACCAGTACCGTTCGTAGAACTGCCCCCGGGTATAATATTTTCCTCAGTACCCGTAACTGTGTAGGTTTCACTGGTCAGCACAAAAGTATCAGTTCCGGAAGCGGAAGGATCTGTGATGCGAATTCCGAATTTTGCGTTAGCCGGTACCGAATGCCACGTACCATTATTAGTAGGACCACTGTCAGAGTTTTCAGTGTATCCTACATGCTGAATCCAAAAACCGGTACACAGATATACAGGCTCGCTGTCGCTTGTAACAAATGTCTGTCCTATAGCGGCACGGTCGAGTGCCACGTAAGTCCATTCATCATTTAGCCAGCCGTCATCGGGAGTTGTTCCGACGTTGTCACCATCTCTTGTCGCACCAACAAGGTTATATTCATCATACGGACCCGGTGTTGGTGCCGTTAAGTGGAAAGTCACGACCGCAGCAGGCGCACTCATTGACAGAAACATCGTTACCGCCACAAGTGAAAAGATTATTTTTTTCTTTTTCATAATAAAACTCCTCTCATAAATATAATGTTTGATAATGATTGTTACTCTTTAGCTGCTTTAAGTTAATCAGGAAAAACAATATTTCATACATATCCTCCTCATATTAATCTAAAAAAACACCCTAATACTCATTTACAGTGACATCTGTTCTTTATCTTTTTTGCATATCGACTGAACTATCTGCAGTTTCCAGTACTAATTCAGGCTCGACAAACACGCACCAATCACATGTATAGGCTCGCTGATAGGCTCCCTTACGGTCAATATCTCCGCCGTCGGTCGTCACAAGTGTCAGAAAACGAGCAGAGGGATCAAGCTCAACGGAAAAATCACTTAAAAAATTCTTCTGTTTGAGATTCCGCCTGCTCTGTCTGACTTTCCCGTCGACGAGAACCCAGAAATCGGCATTGCATCCGGCCTGTTCCTCGAAATCCGCTATTCCGATTTTAGATACAAAACGCGTTACTTTAATGTCGGGACACTGGGCACGTATTGCATTTAAATCAAAAGTGATACCCAGATTAGCATGCATCACGATACAGGGATGCTCTCTACTACCATAATCCTGTCCATTAAACCGTATTATGCTGTTTCTCATATCAGAAGGCCCGATGTACCACCAGGTTCCATTTCCATCTGACAGATTCTCAGAATAACTGACATTTTTCAGCCAGAATCCTTTCATGATGTATCCGTCGGGATTATCACCTGTCGTGAAGGTCTGTCCCAATCCTCGCCTGTCACGGGCAATATAGGTCGCATAATCATTGTCCCCGCTATAGGTTTGCCCCGGAAAGCCTCCGACATTTCGATTATCGATCGTCGATTCTTCCAGGAAAAAAACATCGTCCGGCCCTATGTCCGGCGCCTCGGTACTGTAACTGATCTTCGGTCCGCCTTGTGTGGATTCGATCGGGCCGGTCTGCGCCAGTTCAACAACGAACGTGTGATCGCCGTCATGGACCTGATCTAAATTGAGGCTGTTGATCCCCCCCTTAGTGCCGGTGCTATAGGCTACCCCGCCAGGATAGGAATACTCGACGACACCGGCGGTTTCAAAATAAAAGCCCCTGTTACCATAAATTACGGTTACATCAAAGCCGTATTGTCTATTTGCCGCTAAGATGACCGGCGTACCGAACTGGAAGTGCACCCATGTACCCGTACCGAGCCTGTTTTGGGTTCGATCATCCGACATTAGCTCAACGCCCGATTCAGTTCCCGTTACAACGTACGTTTCGTTAGCAAGAACAAACGCAGGATTTCCACGAGCAGACGGATCGACTACACGAATTACCAGGTTATTGCTACCGTCGTAGTATAGTCCCTGACTGGGATTAGCCGCCAAGCCGGCATAACATTCACCGTTGGTCTGCGGACAATCCGTAAACTCGTGTCCCTGTGAACTGACGATCTGCCTCTTGCTTCCGTCCGGAATGAAAAGTCCGTCGATAAAGGGATTGGATGCGAGATTATGATATTCATTGCCTTTTCCGTCACAATAGATCGATTCTTTATATCCCTCTATCGGGTCCACGTACACATCGGCTCTACCGGTTCCGAGCCCGTTACCTTGCCCAACAAGGTCCACCAGAGAGAGTCTCTGGCCTCTCCAGATAAAACCCGTCTCCGAATAAAAATGCCGAACAAATGCATTCTCCATGATCGGGACGTCCCTTACCTGCCCACTCATACCTACCCGCCTGGCCTGGCCGGCCGTTACAGTCAGGATTCGTTTGTCCCTTGTTCCGGAGCCTGAATCCAACTCGGCTTTGCCCTTGAACATATGCAAATCACTTGTGCCGTCCTGCTCGACCCGGATTCCGAATTCCGTGCCAAGGTCGATGATGCGCGAATTCGGCGTATGAACGATAAATCCCTTTGCATCGTCCGTCACCGTCGCAAATAATCGCCCATTATCAAGGATCATCCGGTCAGCAGACTTTAATCGAAATATGGCAGGACCTTCTAACAATACCTTTGCCCCCCCGTCGAATGAAACTTCTATCAAACCTGTTTGCACGAATAAAGGATCATCACGAATAGCCAATCTTGTTCCTGCTGCAACGACTTGATTATCGGCAAATGCAGCATTGAGAGAATTATTTATTGTAGCTACCTCCCTCGAGACGTATGTCCCGTAAAAAAGCAAAAAAACCATGATAAACAATAGTATTGTCAGCAGATATACGGTGGTAGTTTTGACTATCTTCGAACCTGTACTGAAAAAAGCTCCAAGTGTCTTTGCAGCTCCATCTATCGCATCCCACAGGTCACGGCCGGGTCTGCGGGCCTGCTGATGTATAATATCTTTATACTGCTCTCTAAGATACGCATCGAGCTGTTCACTTGCATAGATTTCAATTCGACGTTTCTTTTCTTCCTCGGTCAGATCAGGACCAAAGTTGTAAAGATCGTGACATCCCTCCGCATGAGATGTCACACCTTTTTCGTTCGTCTCGTAAAGCATCTCCTGCCAGGGAATATCAAACGTTTTCGGCAGTACTCCCTGCAGGTCCATCAGGCCAACGTAGGTTGTGATGAATTCCTGATAATAGACACAGGCATTCTCATTGGTTGCAATCTGGTGATCGAGCATAGCGAATTGTTCGGCCGTGATTGTGCCGTCCAGAGCACGATCTATCAATTCGGTAAAATCCAACGATATCTCATCATGCCGGTTCAAGCAATTTCCTCCATAGCCAGCGTCCTGCGGATACATCGAATCAGCGAATCGTTAATTCGGGCCATCCGCTTGTAAATGCTCTGTACGGACCGCCCCAGCCGTTCTGCAATCGTTTTAATAGTAAGTTCGTTTTCGTATCGCATCCGAACCAAATCGTAATCTTTCTTACTCAATTTACGAATGCATTTTCGTAAGGCCTGCATGCGTCGCTCGATATTCCTGACAAAATGATCCGATTTATCCTGTAGAGATTGAAAAGCCGCCTCACTGAATCGAAGATTATTTCTGACATTTCGCCTGTGGGCCTGAAAAATCTTATATTTAGCTATCTTAATTCCCCAGGCGGTAAAACTCGTACCTGGCTCAAAGCTATCAAACTTCGACCACATCACAAGAACTGTTTCCTGAAATATATCATCCGCATCATCACGGTTGGGTATCATCCCCAGAATCAATGCATAGATCGGCTTCTGGTTAGCCATAATAAGGCGTAGAAATTCATTTACTTTGGACGATTCTGTCATATTACTCCTCTTTTTTAAACATATCCCCCAGGAGGCGATTTTTTAAACCACATATTTTGATTATGATGTATTTTTCGGCGAATTTTGCACATTCTGTCTTAATAAAACCGGGAAAAAGAGTAAAAAATGCTTTTTTACGCTGATATTATCGAAGAAACAAAGAAAAAGGGCCTGTACCAAAACAACCTGGCATAGGCCCGGAAATGACAAAAACCTGATATTTTAACTACATAATCTGCTATTTTAACAGCTTACACCTTAATTTTAAACCCGACTATTACAATTCCGGCAGATATAGACGAATATCGTCGATGAATACCATACCCGAACCGCCTGTAGCTCCGGTCCTCTCAAAGCCGATTCCAAGTGTTGTGACATTACTAAGATTAACACCAAAAGTTGCCAGGTCGATAGTAACCTCCTGCCAGGTTTCCTTTGTCAGGTCAACATCACACACCACTTTAGTATTGTTAATCCGTACGAACATCTGTTCGGTCGTTGGATTATTAGGATCACCATAAATCCATAAAGACATTGTCTCAGGAGCACCAACAGACCAATCATTACCGATAGACAAATCGGTCGGATTTACTGTAACCTCTGAAATACTCGCCGTCGTGTTATCGAAGAATAAAGGTGTTGACTGACTACCTCCGTGAACTATCTCCGTATCAACAAAATGTTCACCGTTGGCAAAATCGGGTTCGGGATAACCGATTGTCGAGCCGTTGGCTAAAGGATTATCATATCCATCGGTCCAGGTAAAGAATATCCTCTTACTGCCTTCCTGGTCGGGATTGAGGTCGTTGTAGGACTCAAAATCATCTACTAAAAGATTATCGGATATCGTAAAGTTCCAAATTCTGCCTTTACTGATTGTGCCCACTGAATCGACCTGGTCGATACGCCAATAGTAAGTACTATCCCATTTGACGGTTCCCAGAGGTTTATAAAAGCTGTTAGCATCCTGCCGGCCCTGATATATATCACCGGTTGATGTGCCGGCATTGGCGACAACAGCCTTATCGAAACCCAGGTAAACATCATGCTGAACCGCATTTTCTCCGGATGACCAGGTAAGAGGAAAAGCATGTATTAAATCTACTGTTGAACCGTAACCGGGCTTGGGATTCCCGGCAATAGAGGTATCACCCATCATCACATCCATAACCTCTACGGCGGTCAATGCTCGGTTGTATATCCGGGCATCATCAACAGCACCGTTATACCACATCCAGGTCTGCTCATTGTCCGAGCCTATACTGACAGCAAATGTATTTGTTGCTATAGAACCCTGATGAGCTTCCGTCGCCTGGAGTTCACCGTCAACATATAATTTCAACTCACTTCCGTCATACGTTCCGGCCAAATGGTGCCAGGTGCCGTTGAATGACCCGCTCACAGGAAAAGCGGCAGTATATAATTGACCATCATTAACGTCAAAAGCAATGTTATTAGCGGCAGTATGTCTCAACGCATAGCTGGAATTCCCTTTGGTGAACAAGGGATCGTCCTGGCTCGTTCCGGCATCAATGGTATTGACCCATATCGACAGCGTAAGTGCTGCAGTGACATTCAGGCTATTGGGATTGCCGCAATTAACAAAGCTGCCGTCCACACCGTCAATGTCCAAACCACCTTCTTTTTCGCCGGGTACCCATGTCAGACCACCATACAATGTGCCGTGATTTCCGTAACCGGAAGAATCAAGCGCCCCGATACCTCCGACTTCGTCGAACTTCCACCAGCCGACAAGAGCAGGGTCAATTATTGGAAGCTCAGGAGCGGTATTAAATACCCATGTATCCCCTGTATGGATACCGGTCCCGTCATCCTCATCGATCCTCCAATAATATGTTCTTTCATATTCGAGCGGTTCCGGAGTAAAGCTGGTGACATCGACAACCCCCATATCGGTATCGGCGGTTCCGGCCTGTACATCTTCCATACTTCTGCCGAGATACACATGATGGCTAACCGCTCCCGTACCGGGACTCCAGCTTAACTGCACATTTATATCCGTAAACGGAGCACCGTTAACAGGAACAGGATCATAAGCGGTGGGCGGCCGAACTGTAAACTGCCATATATCCCCCTTATAGATATCTGCACCACTTACCTCATCGATTCGCCAGTAATAAGTTGTGCTCGGAACAAGACCGTCAACTACGATGCTGCCGGCACTCTGGCGGGCCTTGTAAACATTCTCCGGTCCCATAGGGTTACTGCTGGCGGCGTTCTCCACGTCGCTGCGGCTGTCGGACAAATAGATATCATGCTCGGTTGCGAACGGGCCCGGCACCCACTGAAGGGTCACTGATTTTGTGTTAATTAAGCTGTTATTACCGGGAGACGGATTGATTGCAATAGGATTTACACCTTCTATGGAAACATCATCCAGAATAACTTGTGAAAACCAGAACTGGTTCGCCGGAGCGCGCTCGCTTATATTTTCAAAACCAACCTGCAACGTACTAAAATTCACTCCCGGCGGATTAGCACCCGTTGACAAATAGAACGTCTGAAAAGTCCAGGAATTTCTGGGCTGGTCCGGATTATCCATATCATAGATAGCCTCGTCAATTGTAGTAGAAGTTGCCGAATCCTGAAGGAAAACCCGAAGAATTCCGCCATACGTGCCTTCGGTACCTCCCCTGCGGCCGACCCACACGGAAACTTTATAGGTTTTATTGGCCTGAACGCGATGGGGATTTCCTGCCTCCATAATATCCTGATAAATCAAGTTGTCCTGATTAAAAGCACAGACATTTTCACCGCTTTGTGCGGGCGGATTAAGCGAGGAGGCCGTTAAATCCTGTTCGGCCGCACCTTCTCCCGACCAGCCGGCCGGAATTCCTCCCCAGGCCCCGTCAGCTAATGACGTTTCATCAAAACCGGAATTTTCCAAAGTCAATTGCCCTAAAACCGGCGCAGTCAGAAATGTCAACGCAACCACCAAAATAATCCCAAATTTTTTAATATTTGCTTTTAACATAAAATTATCCTTTCATATGAACAAATCTGTATTGAAATTAAAAACGGGTGAATAACAACCCGATCACGCCTTATCTTTTAAATTTCTTTACGATAGTTTAATAATTACGTATGAAGTTAAACTAATGAAAAATCAATGAACACACTCCTGCAATAGTGAAAAAACCTTAATTATCTTATACTAAATTAGCCATAGCGCGTCAATGAAATTCCTGACCTGCTCATGCCTTATTTTTTATATAACAAGTATAAAATCCAATTTTTGCTTGCAAATTCCACTTTTTCCTGGTTAAATGATAATGCGTGAGGTTCATATGTCTGCGGAAACGTACCGGAGGATGGTTTATCTGTTCACAGCAATAATATAACAATGTCAAAACTACAGCCGCATTCAGTTGAGATTGAAAAATGGCTCAAATTAATCCGAGCCGATGGTGTCGGCCCGACAACTTTTACCAGGCTCCTCAAACGTTTCGGCTCGCCGGATCGAATCCTGGGTGCTTCTGTCAGTGAGCTGGCCAAAACCTCAGGAGTCGGCTTCAAAACCGCCGAACGAATTGCCGCAACGCGTGATAAATTCGACGTAACGGCTGAACTGGAACTTGCCCGGAAGCTTGGCGTATGGATAATCAATCTCAATGATAATCGCTACCCGCCTGCATTGAAACAGATATACGACCCTCCTCCTGTTCTTTATATCAAAGGCGATTTGATTCGACAGGATAATCTGGCAATTTCAATAGTCGGTTCCCGACAGTGCAGTTTTTACGGCCAGGAACAATCTTCGAGACTTGCACATTTTCTTAGTTCAGCAGGCCTGACTATCTGTTCCGGCATGGCTCGTGGAATAGATACAGCCGCCCATCAGGGCGCCTTATCAGCCGGCGGAAGAACAATAGCGGTACAGGGTTGCGGGCTGAGACACATCTTCCCGCCGGAGAACAAGCGTTTATTCGAGCTGATATCCGAATCCGGGGCGTGCATTAGCGAACTACCATTAAACTTTGAGCCGCTTGCGATTAATTTCCCACCCCGTAACAGAATCATCGCAGGATTGTCTCTCGGCACAATCGTCGTCGAAGCCGCTCTGCGTTCCGGAGCACTACTGACAGCCAATGCTGCAATAGATTATAACCGCGAAGTAATGGCCGTACCGGGTAAAATTGATTCACCATTGAGTAAAGGTGCGCATCAGTTGATAAAACAGGGAGCAAAACTGATCGAATCTGTCGAAGATATAATGGAAGCACTCGGATTTTATGGCGAACAGTTGACCGAGCATGTTAGTGCAGCGGCAAAAAAGGCCGACCAAACGATAGAAAAGCCTTTATTCGATATAGAGCAGTTAAATCTAAATTTGAGTGAAAAAAGGATTTATGAGTGTCTTAGCAAAGAACCTTCACACATCGAACAAATCATCGCGGAAGCGGATTTGACAGCAGGAAATGTTAACGCAGGATTGATTTCACTCAGGCTAAAAGGCCTGATAAAACAATTGCCGGGAAGCCTGTTTGTAAAGCGATAGGCGATTTTCAAAATTACCTAACAAATTTCCGGAATGTTGCTAATTGTTCATACCTCTAATTGCATATATCACAAATGAATAGAAACGATAGACTTCATGACAAAAATCAAATAACATATTTCTTTGTATCGCCGGCTTTCTCAATATAATCCATTTATGGATTAGCAAAACAACAAGATGAACCGGAACCTATTCAGAGTTTGATTCATCCTGGGGAACATTTTATTATGAAAAAAATACTTACAGTTGCAGGAAGTCCTCGCAGAAACGGAAACACACACATTCTGGTCTCGAAAATAACGGAAGGCGCAAAATCGAACGGCGCCGTTGTCGATGAGCTGTTCTTAGGAGATCTAACAATCAGAGAATGCGACGGATGTCATATATGCTGGAAGGGAAAGGAATGCAGCAAGAAAGATGACATGCAGACTGTATATCCTAAAATTATACAAAGCGACATTATCATTTTCGGTACACCCGTATATTGGTACGGGCCAACCGCCCTGATGAAAGCTTTCATCGACCGATTTGTGTACTTTAATTGTCCGGAAAACAGGGAAAAGATACGAGGTATATCGGCAGTAACAGCAATACCCTTCGAAGAAGATTGTCTCGATACAGCCGCGCCTGTTGTTGATTTTTTCGAAAGGTGCTTTAAGTATCTACAGGTCGATATAATCGGAAATATTATTGTTCCAGGAGTCGGCGCAAAGGGGGAGATTAACGGGAAAACAGAGTATCTGCAACAGGCTTACGAACTGGGACGAACTATTGCTGTCGGATAATCGATTTGATTGTGCGATACTCAATAACAGTTGCCGGTAACATGTAATTCGTACACGATACGATATGAAGCATACGTCACGGATCATATCTTAGATACGCTCAACGTCCAAGTTAGGATATTATCGACATCTCCGAAAAAAACCGTAATAAACTGAGGTTTTTCCTATAAAAATTTGAGTATTATCTCCCTTGTCTTCATCAGTAAAGCAGCCGAACATGTAGCGGGCATATGCCTATAGTCAACGACCTGAACTATGAGTTCTAAGTTCAGGGGCATGGAAGCTCCGTGACATCCACGTTTCAGGGGGGCAGGTCGTTGGCTTTTTTCTTTTGGGGACGATAGTATGGTAAAACGAATCCAATGCAGGATCATCAAATCCAGTACCCTTATCGATGCTCAGAAAAATTCCTGTTCCCGTGATATGCAACAAAGCATTGTACCCGTTCATATCAATTCTGCATCCATTATAAATAACATGAATAAGAACCAGCAGGATTGTTTCTCATCTCAAAATCAATTATATTTGACAAAATACTGTGAGCCTGACGACTTTACAGGCCGCTTCTTCGACTGCTATTTTTAAGTCTCAGACCGTAAAATAATGTCAATTTTCGATAAATTAAATTGATTTTATCCCTCTATCCCAATAAAATTCCTTTGATAGAGATATTACGGGAATTCCAGAGAGTCTCATCGTAAAGCATCTGCGTAAATTTAGACAGCTCATCTGTATCGGAGATTGAGCTATGCAGAATGGTAGGAAAAATATAACTGATGAGCAATTCGATCCATATCCAGGCAAAACTAAATCAAGATCAGAGCAAGTCGGCCCTAAAAAATACGAAATAGTAAATATTATGGCAAAACTTCACAATTCGAAGGCATGGTATCGCGCTTTATTCGATAACGCCAATGATACAATATTTTTAATGCAGGGCGACAAATTTATCGATTGCAATCCAAAGACTCTTAAAATGTTCGGTTGCACTAAGCAGCAAATCGTTGGTGAGACTCCCTATAACCGCTTCTCTCCGGAATACCAACCGGATGGGCAGGCATCTAAGGATAAGGCCCTGAAAAAAATCGGATCCGCATTGGAAGGACAACCTCAGGTCTTTGAATGGACACACCTCCGCTACGACGGCACACCTTTCGATGCAGAGGTTTCGCTTAACCGAATAGAACTTTATGGAGATATTTTCTTACAGGCTATTGTAAGGGACATCACTAAACAAAAGCAATTACAGATTCGTTATGAAACTGTCTTAAAAACAGCCATGGATGGTTTCTGGGTACTTGACAAAGAATGTAATATACTGGAAGTCAACGATGCATACTGTAATATGATAGGTTACAGCCGTGAGGAACTTTTGTCTTCTAATGTATCAGATTTGGAAGCATCTGAATCGCCGCATGAGATCAAAAATCACCTTAGAGAACTCATGAAAAAAGGGGCGCATCGTTTCGAGACTCGACATAGGCGAAAAGACGGCATGTTGATCGATGTCGAGATCAGTGCCAATAGTTTTACCTCCGACAGCAATCGGATTTTCGCCTTTTTAAGAGATATAACCGAGCGAAAGAAAGCCGAAGAAGTGTTACGCCAGGAAAGAGACAAGGCACAAAAATACCTCGACGTCGCTGCCGTGATATTCATAGCAATTGACAAAAAGGGAACGGTTACGCTTATTAATCGCAAAGGCTGTGAAGTTCTGGGCTATAAAGAAGAAGAAATTCTCAACAGGAATTGGTTTGAAAACTTTCTGCCTAAAAGGAGTACAAATAAAATAAAAACAATTTTCAGAAAAAACCTGAAAGGCAAATCAGAATTAATCGAGTATTATGAAAATCCAATTTTAAATAAGAAAGGCAAAGAACGACAAATAGCCTGGCACAATACAATATTAACAGATGAAAGCAACGAAATCGTTGGCACTCTAAGCTCGGGAGTAGATATAACCGAGCAAAAGAAAGCCGAGGAAGAACTACGCCGTGCTCGCAAGGACTGGGAAAATATATTTCAGGCAATCGGACAACCGTCATTTATACTCGATCCGCAACACAGGATAATATCGGCAAACCGTTCCGCCGTGAAGAAAACAGGCGTTTCGTTAGAAGACCTCAGGCATAAACAGTGTTTTAATTTTCTTCATAAAAAAAAGCTTCCTCCGCAAAGCTGCCCAATGGAGAAAATGCTGCACTCCGGCTGTTTAGAAACAGTAGAAATGGAGATAGAAGCTTTCGGAGGTACCTATCTGGTATCATGTACTCCCGTACATGACGACAAAGGGCGTCTTGAAAAAGTCATTCATATAGCAATAGACATTACAGACCGAAAAAAAGCAGAGGAAAAACTTCGTGAGCATGAAGAACAGCTTAAGCTGCTAACTTGCGAATTGTCCCTTGCCGAAGAACGCGAAAGAAGACGTATTGCCGCAGGAATTCATGATGACATTGCCCAGAAGCTGGCACTTGCCAAACTCGAACTACAGTCAATCCTGAGTACAATATCGGATGCGAATCTGTTAATATCACTTGAAAATCAGTGCGAGGTAATGGACCATATTATGGAAGATGCTCGCACCCTGACTTTCGAATTGAGTAACCCCATATTATATGAAGTCGGGGTTGAAGCCGCTATCGAATCATGGCTGACGGAGCAAATCCAGAATAAATGCGGAATAAAATGTAAATTTACCTCTCAAGGACCGGATATAAAACTTGATGAGAATATTAGAGTCGTTTTGTATCAAGGTGTTCGGGAACTATTAACAAATATAGTAAAACATGCCAATGCAAATAAGGTAGAAGTGCATGTCGTAAAGAGTCATACCCAAATCAGCGTAATTATCAAAGACAACGGCATCGGGATAAAAACACCTCAACTCGACTCATCCAAAAAAGGAAGGACAGGCTTTGGTCTTTTTAATATCAAGGAGAGGCTGGAGTATCTTGGCGGGAATCTTAATATTAATTCTACGCCCAAAAAAGGAACCCGCATCACCATGAGTATCCCGTTAAAATTACACAAAACTACCCAAAAAAAAGGAGAGGCTGCAATGAAAATACTAATCGTTGATGATCATGGTATAGTCAGAGAAGGTTTGAAATCTTTGATAGAACAACAACCGGAAATGGAAGTTGTCGGCGAAGCAGAAAATGGACAGACTGCAATACAACTGACAAAAGAACTTTCACCGGATGTAGTTATTATGGATGTTAGTATGCCTAATCTAAACGGCGTTGAGGCCACAAAATATCTCCTACAACAAAAACCTGACATTAAGGTGATCATTTTATCAATGCACATGGATAAACATATTGTAAAAGAGAGCCTTAAAGCCGGTGCTTCGTGTTATGTGCTCAAATCATATCTTTTCGACGAACTCTTAAATGCCCTGGAAGCAGTCAAGACAAATGGGTATTACCTGAGCTCCCGAATAACCGGAGTTGTAATAGAAAACTACAGAGCCGAGCAGCAGGCAGGTACACCACAGGAGTCATCCAACCTCACCACAAGAGAACGACAGATCCTGCAACTTATTGCAGAGGGAAAAACAATAAAAGAAATTGCAAGAATTTTACATATAAGTCCCAAAACCGCCGATGCGAATCGTCGTCAGATTATGAACAAACTTGAAATCTTTAATATTGCAGATCTCACAAAATACGCCATTCGCGAGGGGCTGACCTCACTGGAGTTCTAACTGAGCTCCCATGAAATATACCGAAAAAACGTATTTCCGGCCTGAAGTACATTTTCCGATAAAGCTAATCAAATAAGACCATTAATCCATATTTAAACCGAGATAATACTTCACTATTATTAAACAGGGAATTTCCTATCCATAATTAAGGAATATCCCTTTTTTTATACCTCTTTATTTGATCGAAAATATAAATAGATAGAGTTTGTAATCAGGCCATAGGCCTGTTGCGGTATAATCCTGCTCTCATGCTGTAACATAATATGACTTTCTTTGCAGATTGAGAGTATAGGTCGTTTTTTTTCTTTTGTGAAATAAGTTCGAGTTTCAGGAAGATTCATAAAATACAAATTGTAAGTGTAATAATCATTACGACGAAACACAGAGAGGGATAGCATAAAAGTGTATGGTGCCAAGCCGATATTGCTGATTGAGAATGATCCCGCATATTCAAAGAATATAGTATGTGCAATTGAAGATATGGATATGCAATATCCATTAATTCATTTGAATAAAAGCGAGGATGTATTAAATTATCTCAGAAGCCAAAGAAAAAAACCATGGTTAATTCTTCTGGGATTGAACAATCAGGACAAGGACGGCTTTAACCTGCTTAAAATAATCAAAACAGACGACCAACTGAGAATCATCCCTTTAGTAATTCTTGCAGATTCCAATGAAGATCAAAACATAGTTCAAAGTTATGAACTCGGTGTCGCCGGCTATATTGTCAAATCACAGGATACCTATAAGGTTGCCGATATAATAAAGACCGTTTTGGAGTACTGGACTTTGTCTGAGTTACCGCCTGACAGAGTCCAAGTATCACAAGAGTTCGGACAGTTTTTATTGTGACTATGGAATCATTCGCAGGCATCTTCAGTAATTACACGCTTACCAACCGGTTATAAAAATAACAAGGTAAGCTGATAATTATCAAGAGCAATAGCGAGCCGGTATGATATATATCCGGGACCTGAAGTTATAAAAGCGATGTCTTCCTTAAGACCCACTTGGCTGAATATTGACCCACTAAATGTTTGATTTAGGGATTCATACGCAAATTTTCTTGACTAAACAGTCTTATAAGTTATAATAATATTAGACTACCAATTATCTTTAAGCAGGTAGAAAAGTGAAAGGGTGCTCAATTCATAAAGTCTAAACAATGCATTTCCCACAGCGACAATTTACTCAAACAACAGAAGCTAAAAAAATACCCGCAATTTTTGCCGGAACTATATGGATGAAGCCCAAGCTCGTTGTCTTCATAATCGTTTTTGCTGTTTTGCTGTTTTGCGGCAGACTTTCTGCCCGGCCAACAACAGCTTATGAGGCCGAACAAGTGGTAACCGGCTGGCTCAAAGCTGATTTCCAGCCACTCGGTGCAAACCTCGGTCAAACGGTATCAAAGGTTGAAACTTTCATTAATGACTATGGTCAGGCCATATATTATATCGTTTATGTAGAACCCTCGGGATTTGTAATTGTCTCAGCGGATAATTCGATTGAGCCGATTATTGGATTTTCAGAGGACGGCGAATTCGAAACTTCACCTGATAATCCGTTATGGGCTTTGGTACATAATGACCTTAACTGGCGAATTACAACAACTCGCAACAGCACAAATCCACCTGGAACCGTGGAAAATTCGGATATTTCTCATGCCCGCAGCAAATGGTCGCGATTCATCAGTTTGGCCGAAACCAGCGAGGAGGGACTTAGTTTAGAAGGGATAAGCTATCTAAGTGATATTCGCGTGATACCATTTGTACAAAGTCAATGGGGGCAATCTACCGTCTGCGGGGAAAATTGTTTTAATTACTACTGCCCGAACAACTATCCCTGTGGGTGTCTGGCCACAACAATGGCCCAGTTGATGCGCTACTTCGAGCACCCGACAATGGGAATCGGCCGGCTCGAGTTTCCTATCACCGTCGATGATATATTCGAAACCCGTACCACACTTGGAGGCGACCAAAACGGCGGACCTTATAACTGGAGCGATATGGTACTCAAGCCATATTTTTCCTGTGGCTCACTCACACCAACGCAACTACAGGCAATCGGAGCGTTATGTTATGATGCCGGTATTGCGATACACATGCGATATAATGCCGAGGGTTCCGGGGCACTGATAACCGATACGATGTATGCTCTACTTGATACTTTTATGTACAGTAACGCCGTCATGGGATATAACCATGGCAATAACATAGGTTCCGGACTACACGAGATGATTAATCCCAGTATTGATGCTAAATCGCCCGTTCTTCTCGGTATTCAATCTGAATTATACTATGATTCCGGACATGCTGTTATCTGCGATGGATACGGCTACAATGCTTCAACAATATACCACCATCTGAATATGGGCTGGAACGGAGTTTATAATGCATGGTACAACCTGCCCACCATTGACGTCGATATAGAATATAGCTCAATTATATCATGCCTATACAACATATCCGTATCCGGCACAGGCGAATTTATAAGCGGGCGTGTCCTGGATCTGGAGGACAATCCAATTGCCAATGCCAGTGTTTTCGCAAAGTCCGGCACTCAGAATACTCACTCAACCGTAACCGATCACAAAGGAATTTATGCTTTTGACGGTTTAGATTCTAATGCTACCTACAGAGTATGGGTCGAAAAAGACGGATATATTTTCTCAAGAAAGGCCGTTGGGACGGGAATCTCGCAAAATGGATATGGAACTTCGGGGAATTGCTGGGGTATCGATTTTTATCCACAAATAGTGCTGAATCCTCCCTCGAACTCTCCGGTTTATGTAAATAATGACGCTCCCGAAGATCCCGGCCCCAATGATACCGCCGTTTCCGATCCCGCCGAAGACGGCTCACAAGAGCATCCGTTTGATGCCATACAGGAAGCTATTGATATCGCCGAATCAAATGTGACTATAATTATTCTCAGCGGAACTTATACCGGAGAAGGTAACAGGGACCTCGACTGCAAAGGCAAAACAATCACAGTCAGAAGCACGGACCCGAACGACCCTTCCGTTGTCATAGAGACAGTAATCGACTGCAACGGTTCCGAAGCCGACCCACACCGCGGATTTGTATTCAATAATTACGAAACACCTCAATCAATCGTGGCCGGCCTAACTATTACCGGCGGATATCACGAATTCGGAGGTGGAATCTTTTACGGGCAATGCACCGCTCCAACGGTGACAAATTGCATATTCAGAGAAAACCAGGCATCCTACGGCGGTGGTGTTTATACAATTAATGCCAATCCAAGACTAATAAGCTGTGAATTCAATAAGAACTCGGCCGCTGCCGGTGGTGCCTTATATAGTCTCGTCGATGTAATTGATTGCAATTCAATTCTGGAAGATTGTCTCTTCCAGGGTAACACCGCAATCCATAACGGTGGGGCAATATATAATAACGGACTGGTTAATTCGCTGTTTACAAACTGTGTATTTACCGAAAACACATCATCAGGCGGTGGCGGGGCAATAAATACATACTCTGCAGATACAACTTTGACCAATTGCATTTTCAGTAAAAACCAGGCCCAAACATACGGCGGGGGCATTCGGGGCTCCAACGACAGCAATGTCACACTTACCAATTGCACGTTCAGTGGAAACTCAGCGGCATCCGGGAGTTCCATTGCGTGCACTGCTGATGACGAAAACGGACAAGTGCCAAGCACTTTCTATGTAATTAACTGCATCATCCGCGATGGTGGAAATGAAATATGGAAGGGCGACCAATCGAAAATTACCGTGACCTACAG
>Ga0315544_1001163_pt1 | contig 21303 bp, 14 predicted proteins | sample SalMarSW160130MG_2_FD_202543 | JGI IMG/M metagenome (GOLD analysis project Ga0315544, IMG submission 202543) | Salt marsh sediment microbial communities from the Plum Island Ecosystem LTER, Massachusetts, United States - Salt Marsh Sediment SW1601-130 ... | reverse complement strand
AATCTCTGATTACTTCAGATAACAGAGTGATTGTCATCAATGCACCTGAAAAGGATGAAGCGGAAGTGCCGGATGAAGGAGCTATTCTTGCTTTGGCTGATGAAGTGTTATCGATGGGTATTCAGCCATATGAAGATAAACTATCGGGAAGTGAGCTTTTATCAGAATTGCCTGATAAAGGCAGCATTATCTCTGAAAAAGTTCTGGATGAATTGGATGCACTTGATTTGCGATTATCGAATGGGGCCAGAGTCATTTTGAAAGAAACGGATTTTAAGAACGATGAAGTTCTGTTTTCAGCATTTAGTCGCGGAGGGCATTCTGTATACGGAGATGAAGATCATTTTACAGCCCTTAATACAGATGGCCTTGTTAAGGAAAGTGGCGTTGCAGAATATTCGAATACCGATATACGAAAAATACTTGCCGGAAAAACCGTTTTTGTTGCACCTTCAATTTCTTACGAAACCGAGACAATAAGTGGCCAGACAAAGTCATCCGACCTGGAAAGCATGTTCCAACTGATCTATTTATATTTCACAGATCCCAGGGTAGATTCAGGGGCATTTCTCTCTTATATCAGCAAAAGAAAAGATCTTTTTGAAAACCTGGCAAAGGATCCTCAAAATTATTTCTTTGATAAATATTACAGGATCCTGGCGCAGAATCACCCAAGAGGCGATTACCTGCCTGTTCCGGAAGATTGGGGAAAAATTGATTTTCAAAGGGCAATACAGATTTATAAGGACCGCTATGCCGATCCGGGCAATTTCACATTTGTGTTTGTAGGTGCATTTTCTATTGATACAATAAAACCTTTTCTGGAACAATATATTGCTTCGTTGCCAGGCATTGAGCGGGAAGAATCCTATGTTGACCTTGGAATTCGTCCTCCCGATGAAAAGCAGATTCATACTATTTTTAAAGGGAATGATCCGAAAAGCATTGCAATCGTGTACTTCGAAGAAGAACAAGCATGGAACGAAAAGGATGCTTTTATGATAAGTGTACTCAACGATATTCTTGAATTCAGATACATTGAAAAAATTCGTGAAGAAATGAGTGGCGCATATACGACCAGGGTAAGTGCATCACTGCATCAGATCCCCTACGAATATTCTTCGCTCCAGATCATGCTACCGTGTTCACCGGAAAACGTCGACAGTCTTGTGTCTGTGGCCATTGGGGAACTGGATTCAATACGGCAACATGGAGTAAAACAGAAAGATATTGTCAAAGCAAAAGAAACCCGTCGCCGGCAACTGGAAACAAATGTGAAAAAAAATATGTTCTGGCTTTCTTCCATTCAAAAAGCCATACTGAATGATTTGGATCTGGATTCGGTTACTGACGAGGAATATATTGAACAAATAAGCAGCGAAGAAATACAGAGGGTTGCCAATGATTATTTTGACACTGATGAATATCTTGAGGTCGTATTGTATCCTGAAGAATATGAAAAGAATCAGGTGGAGACTGAGGCTGATTGATTATTTGTTTTTGGCTCTTTCCTCCGAATGTTTTTTAACTTCCTGAAGTGCATCCAGCGGGCCCATTGTCAGAAATTGTTTTATCAGCCAGTCGGGTATATATCCTCCGGGATTGTATTTGCCTTTCATATTAATTTTTGTGCGATTGCCGGACAATGGAATGAAATGATAAAATTCCTCAAATTCTTCAATACGTATTACATCCGGCACAACTGATTTATACCCGATTCCGGGTGTTGTATGAACATTGATGCTTCCATCCTGATTATGCGTTATATTAAGAACTGATATGGCATCTCTGTCATTAAACGGCCAGGGAATGTCATAGTATGCATAATATGCATATCGCTTGTCTTTTTCTTCAAGTAAGACTTCAATTTTATTACAACAGTAAACCCAATTGATGTAATTGTCAAAATCTGTAAGAAAATTGTATACTACTTCAATGGGTGCATTTATAATCGCTTCAGCACGATACGTCCGGTTTATTTTCCAGTCATTATGCAAATACACTTTGATATCATCGTCTTTTCTTGTCAATTTCCAATCATTATTCTGAGCCTGCAGTGTAAATGAAAAGAGATATAATAACATCCAAACAAAATGGAATTCAATCTGTTTATGCATAAATAGAATTACTAAAAATTGACAGGATCAAGATATGAATAATTATGCAAATTTGAAATACGGTCATTTTGGTCAAAAAGATCGCCCGTATGGTCTAAATTTCAGGAGAATTGTATGGATGATTCTCGTTGTGTTAATAAATTTAAATAATCAATCAGTAATCGCTTTAGATACTATGGTAAGCCAACAGGAAAAGAAGAATTTAGAAAAAGCAACATTTGCTGCCGGTTGTTTTTGGTGTGTAGAAGCCATTTTCGAACGTGTTCATGGTGTAACAGACGTGAAATCAGGTTATAGCGGGGGACATGTAAAAAATCCTTCCTACAGGGAAGTTTGCAACGGAACTACGGGTCATGCGGAAGTATGTCAACTGACATTTGATCCGGATGTAATATCATATATAGAATTGCTGGAAATTTTCTGGCAAACACATGATCCGACAACTCTGAATCGGCAGGGCAATGATGTTGGTTCGCAGTACCGCTCTGCAATATTTTGTCACAATGCGGAGCAGAAACGACTGGCTGAAGAGATGAAACTTCGACTAAACAAAGAGAAAATCTGGGCAAATCCTGTAGTTACTGAGATTGCTGACTTTAAAGAATTTTATCCGGCTGAAGATTACCATGAAGACTATTATGAAAAAAATCCGGAACAGCCTTATTGTTCCATCGTAATCACACCTAAAATAGAAAAATTTGAGAAGGTATTCAGTGAGTACTTAAAAGAGTAAAACATTAGCAAATAAACAATCTTCCGTGCGGGTCCTGTAACATGAAAATCCACAATATTAATTTGATATATTTGCGTTTCAACTCACATTAGCTTGTCATTGTAATGAAATATATCATTTCCTTTTTCACTTCTATGCGCACTATGTTGCTGTTCCTGATAATTTTTGCATTCAGCATTGCTATTGCAACGTTTATTGAAAATGACTTTGGCAATGATGCTGCCCGGAAATTGATCTACAATGCAAGGTGGTTCGAGATACTTCTCATTCTTGGCATGATAAATATTGTCGCGGTGATTGTTAAACAGAAGTTATATCGACCGGAAAAACTAACCTTATTTGTTTTTCATGTTGCTTTTGTCATTGTCATTCTTGGTGCAGGAATTACAAGATATTTCGGAAGGGAAGGAATTGTACATATCAGAGAGGGTGACACTGCAAAAAACTGGATAACCACCGATACTTACCTGGAATTGTTAATAGAAAAAAATGGGCATCAGTATTATACCTATTATCCGGTTTTATTCTCAGAAATCTCGAAAAACAGATTCAGAAAGAAAATATCCTTTGAAGGAAGTCATATTCATCTCAGTGTGAAGAATTATATCCTCCATGCAGAGAAAAGAATAGAATATAAGCCGGGTGGCAAACCATTCGTTCATATGATAACTGCATCAGGGCAGCAAAAGATAATAACCAGTGGAGAGAAGATTGCATCAGGAGATGTATTCATGTTTTTTTCTGATTCCGATCAGGATAGTATTTTTTCAGACCTTGTTATCCTTAATGATAAGAACGGAGCAGTGACATTCATTGCTCCTTATCCTGTTATTCGTACTTCCATGGATGAAGGGATTACCGACACGCTTGAAGCAAATCAAAAGCACCTGTTTGTTCCGTTTATGCTGCACAATTTCCACAATATCCCTTTTGTTTTGAGAAATTATCTTCCTGAAGGACAAATTATTGCCAAACCTGCCACGGAACAGGATACTTATCTTCCTTCGGCTGTAAAGGTAGATGTTGATATTGACGGAGTCCATGATATCCTGTTTGCATGGGGTAAAAAAGAGCAGGTGGCAACCTTTACTTCAGGGAGTATACATGGAGTAAAAATTGGAATTCGTTACGGTGCTATACGGAAAGAGCTTCCTTTTGCACTTAAACTCAAAGATTTTATTATTCAACGTTATCCTGGATCACAAAGTCCATCATGGTTTGAAAGTAATGTGCAACTTCTTGATCAGCAAAAAGGAATCGTGAGGGAGGAAAGAATCTATATGAACCACGTCTTAAAGTACAGGGGATATAGGTTTTATCAATCTTCTTATGATACGGATGAGAAAGGGACTGTTCTTTCACTCAATCGTGATGGTTTTGGCACTGCTGTTACCTATACAGGATATTTGCTTTTGGCATTGGGAATGCTATTAAGCCTGATCAGCAAAAATAGCCGCTTCAGAAAACTTTCACTGAATAAAACACCGGCAAGTAGGGTCATAAAGATGATCTTTCCGGCTTTACTTTTTTTTAGTGCAAATGTATCCGGTCAATACAGGAATATGTCTTTACCGGAGATTCCCGGGAACCATGCAGATGAATTTGGTAAAATCCTGGTACAAGACAATGGAGGAAGGATTGAACCATTGAATACCCTAGCTTCTGAAATTTTGCGCAAGGTAAACAGAAAGGAAAGTTACAAAGGACAATCTGCAAACCAGGTATTTACAGGTATGTTGGTTTTCCCTGAACAGTGGCAGAAGGAGCCTTTCATTAAAACCGGTCATCCTGAAATTCAAAAACTTATTGGATTGCAGTCAAAGTATGCTTCTTTTCTGGATTTTTTTCCCGAAGAACACGGAGGCAATTATATTTTGACATCCTATGTTGAAGAGGCATATCGAAAAAAACCTGCCTACCGTAACAAATTCGACAATGAAGTCATCCGGGTTGATGAGCGGGTGAATATTTGCTACCTGGTGTACAGAGGAACATTGTTGAAGATCTTTCCTGATCCGAAGGATAGCTTAAATACATGGCATTCATTTGAGACAAGTTCCGGAGTGTTCAAAGGTGAAGATTCGTTATTTACAAAACAGATACTCAGATATTATATTGAGGAAACAAGAAAATCAATGGAAAGCGGCGATTGGATGAATCCTTCCGGGATTGTTAAAGCCATTGATATCTTTCAGCAAAATTACGGTCAATCGGTTATTCCTTCTGATACTCGTTTAAAGGCAGAAACATTTTATAACGATTTCAATATTTTTAACAGAATAACCAGGATTTATTTGTTTGCAGGATTGCTTCTTCTGATCTTTCAGTTCTTACATATTTTTGTCCCCCGTTTTCGGATAAAATACATAAGTGTTCCGGTTCTTTGGATCATTGCAATTGTATTTCTTCTGCATACTTTCGGCCTGGCATTACGCTGGTATGTTGCGGGTCATGCTCCCTGGAGCAATGGTTTCGAAGCACTTACCTTTATTGCATGGGCAACGGTTTTTGCAGGTCTTCTGTTCTCCCGAAAATCAGGGATTACTGTCAGCGCAACGGCTATTCTTGCTGCCCTTATATTGCAAACTGCTCATCTGAGCTGGATGGATCCCCAGATCACCAATCTGGTTCCGGTTCTTAAATCTTACTGGTTGATCGTTCATGTTGCAGTGATCACAGCCAGTTATGGTTTTCTTAGTTTGGGTGCTCTCCTGGCATTTTTAAATTTGCTGTTGTTGTTATTCGAAACGGCAAAGAATAAAAACAAGCTTGAACAGCACATCACAAGACTTACACAGATTATTGAGATGACATTGATTGCCGGTCTGTATTTGCTGACCATAGGCACATTTCTGGGAGGAGTATGGGCTAATGAATCGTGGGGACGCTATTGGGGATGGGATCCCAAGGAAACATGGGCCCTGGTAACAGTAATTGTTTATGCTATTATTTTGCACCTAAGACTGGTTCCGGGTTTTAAAGGGAGAGTTCTTTTCAATATTGTATCTCTTATTGGATTCGGCTCAGTCATCATGACATATTTTGGAGTGAACTATTATCTTTCCGGACTTCATTCCTATGCTCAGGGAGATCCACTTCCTCTTCCACCTCTTGTTTACTATTCGTTGGCAGTAGTGGTTGTGATTTCAGCTTTCGCAGTCACCAATCAGTACCGACTGAAGAATGAAATATCCGAAAATATGTAATAAGTACTTTCTTTTCAATAGCATATTATATTTTTTCTGAATACCTTTATGAACAATAAACCAAATTATACGCCATGAACATTTTCAGAGATATATTATTTGCAAAGAGGCATTTGAAAAAAATGCTTGCAGGAAAGTTGTATTTGAGGATCTCATTTTTTTTCCTTGGAATTGCATCTACTGCATGGTTTCTGATCAGGGTGATACCAAAGCCTTCCAGGGCAGGATATCCTTGCATGCGGGCAGCGGCACCCTTTATGTCGGGTTTTATAATTTATCTGATATCGATCACAGGCTCGGTATTTGCGTTCCGGAAGCTTGGCAAGAAATTAGTATCGGCAAAGTACATTGCAGCTTTTGGCTTTCTGGCCATAGCGGCAGTATCTGTTTTTATTGCCGGTTCGGTAAATAACCCGAGTAGCAATGCAGCAACACTGGCAATAAAGGAATCCTTAATAGCGAATGACCCAATTGGTGTTGCTACCGGATTAAAACCAGGCAGAGTAGTATGGGTTTATGATCCCGGTGCCACCAACGAAAATTGCAATAACTCCTCGGGAGACTACTGGTATCAGGATGATAATACCAATCAGGACACCGTACGTAAGATGCTTGCTGATGGTATTATAAGGTATTCTGAAGCAGACGATCTGGCAAATGCCTGGAATGATTTATTTGAATATTTCAATGTACAACATTCAAAAGGAAATGTGGGCTATAGCGCCGGAGAAAAAATTGTCATTAAACTCAATATGACAAATATGGGCTCTAGTGGCAGGACTTTGACTTCACTAATGAACTCAACTCCACAACTGGTACTTGCAATACTTGAAGAATTGATTGATAGTGTTGGCGTAGCACAGGCTGATATTACAATAGGAGACCCTTACAGGGGCTTTGGCGATTTTTATTGGGACAAATGTCATGGTAAATACCCGAATGTGCATTATATCGAAGGTTCGGACACTGATGGCAGACAAATAACTGAAATTTCTGGCGATGATGTGTTTTTTACAAGTGATGTTGATAACCCGTTTGCTTCAAGATTACCGCAAGCATATCTGGATGCTGCTTATCTGATCAATATGCCTTGTATGAAAAGCCATAATTCGGCTGGCATTACCCTTGCAGCAAAGAATCATCAGGGTTCTGTTATTGCACCATCTCAAAATGCCACAAACCAATATATGGGAAATGATTTACACTATTGTTTTCCGGATGTTCCCGAAAATCAGGTCTTAGGTATTTATCGTCATATAGTGGATTATATAGCTCATAGTAAATTGGGGGGCAATACACTGGTTTACATTGTAGATGCCATCTGGTCGGGAAGGAACTGGAACGGTTATGTTGACAAATGGGGTATGTCGCCTTTTGACGGCGATTATACATCATCTCTGTTCATTTCACAGGATCCTGTTGCTATCGAATCGGTTGGGTATGACTTTTTGTACAATGAATACAGCAATACCGAGTATAGAAACACATATCATGAAGGTGATGATTTTCCACTCTGGGTTGGTGTTGATGATTATATCCTTCAGGCCGCCGATCCAGCGTATTGGCCAAGTGGTATTGAATATGATCCCGACCATGCCGATCACAATTCACCTGTTGGGTCACTTGGTGTTTATGAGCATTGGAATAACATATCTGATAAACAATACTCGAGGAATTTGGGCACAGGAGATGGCATTGAATTGGTAAGTGTATTTGCGGGTAGTGAAGAACCAAATTTCATCCAGGATACCCGTAATAATAATTCAATAGCATCCATTTACAGTTATCCCAATCCGGCAACAGATATTGTGTTTATTGAATACATGATCAATGCCCCTGGTCAGGTAAATATTGAAATATTTGCCATTGACGGGAAAAAAGTAGGGCAGGTTCAAAACAGGGATGAGATTACCGGGACACACCAGCTAAGCTGGAATGTTGAACATTTGCAGTCCGGATCATATATTCTCAGAGTCAGCCATACCGCGGCTGATGGTGTATCAACTTTGTTAAAGAAGTTTGAGGTATATTAACGTGATTTCGAAATAAGTTATAACTACTTAAAATAGCAATTATCAGATAATTTAGCTTGTATTCTCTGTTTATTAAAAATATACCTATGGTTTTGTCGCATACAATGTCAAATCCTCTGAATAACATGGCAGCTGCGACAATTAATAAGAACATGAATTAAAACCTGGTGCGTTGCACCAGGCTGAATTAATAAAGGCTTTCAGCCTTAACCGGTTATCATTTTGCCTGTAAGGCAAAAATAATTCAGCCCGGGGCCAGCCTGCCGGACTGGCAGGCATCGCCCCGGGTTATATGAAAAGAAAAATTTGGCGCATTTTATTTGTTATTTCGAAGAATTTAGTCTGTATGCGCCACAAAGACATAGTATATTCATGGAAGATCCCCATTTCTTATATCGAACTCATATTATATTAAGATTATCGAATGCATTGTACAATCAAAAAAAATTGTAAGAGGATGAAAGTTAAACACACTATTTTTTTACCAGTACAAATTTCTCGTTGAATTTGTTTATGATCTGGTTATAATAAATCTTTAATTTCCTATAATCTTCACTGCTATATACGGCGTTTTTAAATTCATAATGCCCCTTAACCATGATTTGGTTTTCAGAGGGTTGAGTTGCAGTATATTCCAGTTCCACAAGTTTGCCTTTCATAGACAGGTCTTCAGGTTTTTCTTCCAGTGTATAGCCTTCAGGAATTTCAAATTGTACAAAAAAGCTATGTATTGTTGGATACTTACGGTCAATAGGATACGTTCTGGTAGCCTCTTTAAAAGGATTTGTCGGAACCGGAAACTCAAGAAAAGGAGAAATATACAGTTTATTACCGATTTTTTCCATGGAATAAGCAGCTTCGGTGCTGATCTTTAATGGTTTTTCTTTCTCGTAATAATTATCTATTTGTACGGAATCCAAAAGAGTTAATTGTTTTTCTTCAAAATAATTTTCGAGATTAACATACGAGTTTTGATACATTTTTCTGAGTTCGACTGCTTCATAATTTGTTGAAGTTATGTCTACTTTGGTGATTATAGAATCAACGGTTTCATTGATTGAGCTTCTGAATACATACCTGACCGACGATTGCATTTGTGATGTCAGATCTATCCATGTTTCCGAGTTTTTTTCTATAACAAATCCCCGGTCATTCAGACAACGAACCGGTATAATATAATTTGGACAGTAAGGATCTGTAGCATCTGCCAGAATGTTTTTCCCATCAATTATCACCAGGACAATAACATCATTAAAGAATTGTGAAAACGGGAAATCCACCTTTATTTTTCCGTGATCACGTGTACTGAGAATTACCGGTTTCACCTGGAGTTCTGCTTCCTGAAGCATTCCACATAAAAAAAGATTTATTTCAGCACTATTACCTTGTTTTTCCGTGGCAAATTTAGATGCTGAATTGTGTGAAAAAAAAGACCGATAGGTATTCCAGTTATAATTTGATTTTATGAAATCGATAATACTGTTGAATCTTTCTTCTTCGTTCTTTTCACTAATGAGCGAATAGTCGAAATATTTTTTTGATAGCTTACCGCTTGAGTTTATGTATTTTCCAAAATCGGAATTTTTCAGTAAATCATTGACAAGTTTTGGCCAGGTTGTCAATACCTCGGTTTTTATCCCATAAACATCTGTCCATGCGATCATCTGGAAATCCAGTTTAATGATATAGTCTTCCACGGAAGTAATAAACTCTTCATCACGAAACGCAGGGACATCTTCCATCCTGTAAACATGCACAAGATCCTGGTATTTGACGCGACCCAAAATCCTTTCCAAACCTTGCGACACGTATGATGTATGATAATCAAATTTGGAAGCACCCTGTAACAAATAGGTATATTCATAAAAGGGGACCATATAGACTTCATATTCGCTGAATAAAGTTGGTATATTGCTTTGAAAATACCAGTCCGGTAAATGAAACCTGGCTTGTGTTATGAGTTTGTATTTGTATTCAATAACACTTCCGGGTTTAACATTTGGCATGGCAAATTTCTTTACTGACCATCTGTCGTTGACTTTTTCGTCATAGACTTGTTTTGTGTCAAGCGGTGTCCGGGTTTTTATACCGTTTTCCTCATTGTATGTATAGGCTTCTATCTCTTCAATTTTTTCCCAGATGTTTTCATGTCTGTAATATGAGATCTCAATGACTCCCTGGTCCAAACCTGCCTCGGTAAAAATTTTTATTTTCTTGCTGCGTTGAAAAGCGATTTCAAAATGATCATTTCTCCATATAAATTTCGATTTTCCCATATCATAAATGATTATGGCTTCTGCTTGTTTGTCTTTTTCATATTCTGTAAGATTAAGCTCATACTCGGTAACATTGTTAAATTCATGTGAGAATTGCTGTGTTTTTGCCTCTAGGGTAAAAAAAAGTAAGATGGCAAGAAATAAGCTTTGACTACTGACTGATTGCATAGGATTATTTGTTAAAAACAAAAGTATGTTCTTTTTCGAATTTAAGAATAGACTCTATAAAACTGAAAAATTGTTGGTATTCATTCAATACGTAATGTCCGGGATTAAGTTTGAAGTATCGTTTTATTTGAATTGAATCCTCGTTGATAGTGAAATCAATTTCATATTCTCCATACCTGCTTATCACAGATTTTGATTCGGGAAAATACTGAAGTGTCCAATCTTCAGGATAATGGTATGTTATTTCATCTTGCAAAGCCAACGGGTAATCTATCTGAACCGGGAGTGTCCTTTTGGAAGGAGGTTCAAAATCAGGTATGTTGGTTGATATGATATTGGCTACAATATCTTTGCTGTAAAGCTTTGCGTAATTATCGACTGTCAGACCGGCTTCAAGAAAGATACAATTGCTATCGCGGTCAGGACTTTCTATTTTCCAGTCATTGAGTTCAAAATTCGAATAGTTGAATAGTTTCTTAATATAAGTATTTTGATAATGCTCACTTGCATACGTGTTAAAATCAAGTAATTCTTCAAAAAATCTTCCCCGTGCCTTAATGCTGAACTTGGAAGTGGCTTTGCCGGAAGAATTGAGATGTACATCGATATTTCTTTCTGTTAGCACATCCTTGATTTTCAATTCCGGGGTTTTAACGAGCTGACTTGCATTGCTATCGATCAAAAGTGCATATCGATTCTGAATATATGTACTAACATAGCCAAAGGGCAAGGTCTGACTGGTACATTCCAGCCAAATTGTATCTTTTTCCAGTGGTACATTGACGATTACATGGTTAAAAACCTGGGAGGGAAACTCTTTATCGAATGGTGATATCTGCTGATCAGCATGAATAAGTGTATAATAGGATTCAATGCCTGCAAGTTTAAGTAAGGATTTCATGTAGTTGCTTAATGCTTTGCAGTCGCCATATTTGTTCTGACTCACATATTCTGCAGGATAGGGTTTGAATCCCCCCAAATCTATTGATACGTTGATGTACCTGGTATTATTTTGAAGGTAATAATAAAGCGCTTTTGTTTTTTCGAGATCGGACCTGAGATGAGTCAGAATGGTATAAATTATTCCTTTCTCATAAAAAGGCAGTTCATCCAATCCTCTGTTCAGGTTGTACGACCATTGTCCAAAATCGCTCCAATCTGAAAATGAACCAGGTATTCCATAGTAAAAGAATTCCGGAATAACATTAACTTCGGGAAGCAAGTCATGCAAAGGAGGAGAGTGGATTTCCTTCTTTATAGTCTTGTTGTAAGTTGTTTTCCATGAATAGGTTTTCATACCATTTTCATTTGTTATTTCCGGTTCAGAGATATTTTTATAACGGTATTTTATGGAATAATCTTCAGGGACATTGATTACTAACTTTGCGTTACGGGTTGGTATTTCATGATCTTTTACAGGATACCAGTTAGTGATAGACAGGAATTCCGAATATTCAACCTTATAACTTACTCTTATCCTGTAAGGATACACATTATGCTTCATGTTAAATTTCAGAGTATAATTATCCTCGTAGAACGATCCACTGGAAATATCACTAACATCACTAATCTCACTTTTTTTCAATTTCCTGATTGTATTCCCATGAATATCTTCAAGTTGAACATCCAATACCTTTATTTTATTTTTTTGATTGTATGGGATTTCAAATTCACTGTATTTTTCTCCTGCACGCTGGTTTATCTGAATGAGAATGCAATTTTGTTCTGTTAATGTGTTTTTTTCAACGGTATGATAACTGGTAAAATCGATTACTTCACAAATTTGAGTCAAAGCAGTGTTTTGACTTATTGTAAGGAAAAGCATACTGCTTAAAATAACAGGAAATCTGATAAGGTAATAGGTAAAGATGGAAGTGATGATTTTCATAACAAAATTGGCAGGTTGCTGTTTGGCAGTCTACCCGGTCTGTTTTTAAATATTATCATAGGTAAGTTGTACAAGACCTCTTTCAAAAACCTGATGTTTCACGAGTTTAAACTGAAAATTCCTGAGATCTTCTTCTTTGAATAGTTTAATTCCCTGACCGAGTGCAACAGGATGGATAGATATGATCATTTCATCAATCAGACCGGCATTTATAAGCATAGAATTGATCTGGCTTCCGCCGACCAGCCAGATGTTCCTGCCTTTCCGGCTTCTTAATTCACGTGTAAATTCGACCACATCGCTGAAAATAATTTCTATTGGATTTCCATCCGGTTCGCGATTGCTGCGTGAGAAAACATAATTTTTTTTATCGGGATAGGGGAACTGTTCAAATTGTTTAATGAAAAAATACGTGTTATACCCCATTATGGTGGTGTCAATGGAATCGTAAAATTCCTTATAACCAAAATCCCCGTCGGTATATAACCAGTCGGTATCACCGTTTTTTCCGGCAATAAAACCATCAATACTGGTAGCAATGAACAGGACGATCTTTCGCATAATCATTAAAAATTAAGTGTTAGATTTTCTTTACAATTTAACAAAAACTTACATACAATTTACAGAATATAATGAACAGCCTCTTTAAAAAGCAAAACGGAAAAAACGATCAATACAATTCCCAGAAATCGAATGGATAAAACAAACGCTTTTTGTTGCAGAATATTTTTCATTTTGCCGGTAAGCAAGGCAAAAACAATTTTTGAACCTACCAGCATCACGTAAAATCCTGCCAGGAAAAGAACAATTGCGAATGATGATATCAGGCTTGCATTTACAAGGATAGGAGCACCAACCAGGATCCAGAAAAGATAAGGATGAGGATTCAGCAGATTGACAACAATACCTTTTTGAAATGATTTTGGTTTTTGGGTTGGTTTGTTTTTTACTGAAGGTTTATACCATATATTTTCATAGGCCAGTAGCAGGAGAAACAGAGCTCCCAGCAATGAAATTATGCCAAGAAGAAGATTGTTCTCAGCAAAATTTTGGATGAGAAAATAAGCTGCCAGGATGATGGGCAGATCTGTGATCAAAGGAGCAAGAGCCAGTTTCATTCCTTCTTTTTGCCCGTATTTCAGGGTTTCTGTAACCACAAGCGGCAGCAGGGGTCCGGGTGATATGCCGGCAACAATACCTAAAAACAGACCTGAACCAAGATAATAAAACAGTTCCTGCATAGTTATGTCAAGTCAATCAAACACTATTGTGGAAACAAATATACGAATGATAACTCTATTCGCTTTCTTTAACTGATTTATGATCAAAGCATCCGTAATACCCGTCAGGTATCCATGGATTTTGCCGGCTAGAAACTTGCTGATAATTTGAGGTTGAAACTTCTCCGGGTCAGGTAATTTGGCACGGCAAAATATGCATTGAGTCCTATATCACTTTCCACTGTCCGAACCCAGTCATACGATACAGTATTTAATGCATCCAGAAGATTCAGGATCTCAAGACTGATCCAAATGGATTCTATACCGTATTTTTTTTCCGGCTTCCTTATGATGGCGCGTGAAAAACCAATATCGACCCGACGATAAGGGCCAAGCCTGTATACATCGGCGGGACGTGAATAAAGTGGTCCGGAATAGGGAAGTCCCGATCCGTAAATTAACATTAAGTGGACCTTGTAATTCGGATTGGAAGGAAGGTAATCCTGGAAGAAAAGCGAAAAGTTGATCCACTGGTCAGTCGGTCGACTGTAATATCCGGGATAAGAAACCGTATTGTCGGTGTTGACAACATAATCGTTGTAAATATCTTCCTTTGTTGATAAAAAGGAAAGACTGAACCATGATTCGGTTCCGGGTACAAATTCCCCATACACTTTGAAATCAATACCGGTTGCATACCCTTTTGCTTTGTACATGGGAAGGTATTGAAGCCTTACATCATCCAGCTTATAGGGAATGAGTCGTGTCAGGTATTTGTAATAGACCTCTGTGGTAAAAACAAAAGGACGACCCCAGGCCCGGAATTTGTAATCGGCACCTGTCACTGCATGAAATGCTCTCTGGGCCTTGATATCTGGGTAAAGATTTCCGTAAGGATCACGCAATTCTTTATAAAAGGGAGGCTGGTAGTACAAACCGGTGGCAAAATGCCATGTCAGGTTAGGAGCTTTGTCAGGCGTGATCGTAAGGTTTATCCTGGGACTTATGGTTGTCTCTTTATTGTATGTCCAGTATTGAGCACGTACTCCCAGTGTAAGCCGGGTAACAGATCTTTGCCCGGACAGATTAAATGTATGTTGAAGATATCCTGAGATTCTTGAATTGTTGAGGGAATTCGTTGATTTTGAAACGTAGTTAAGTTCAATGGTTTCATCGGAATAGGGCAGGGAATGACCAGCGGAATCGATCATCTGCCATTCGCTCAGCTTATCATCAATGAATTCCTGCTGCAGTTTGATTCCCCACCTGGTTACACCGGCACCTGAGTAATTGCTTGCTTTCAGATCAAAGGAACAGATGGATGCTTCCAGGGTGTTACGGGCATGGTCAAGCGATGTACCTATGCCCACATTGATCAGGCTGTCCTTTTTGCCTGAGGAACCCTGTGTAGCAAGATTGATCCAGTATTGTTTCAGGATATCGTATGTGATCTCTTCATTTGACCGGAATGCCGAAGCAATGAATTTTAATGTGAATTTATCATTCGGATGATAGTTTAGAGACAATGCTCCCAGGTATGTTTCGAATTTGTCGATTTCCTGGCCTTCATAAAATACAGTGAAGTTAAATCCCTGCGACAGGGTACCAAAATTTGTGCTCCGGTTATCGGGTACACGGTTAAACTTGTTTGTTGCATAATTTATCAATACATCCAGTTCCAGCGTTTTTGACAGGTCGTACGTAAGAAAAGACTGTATATCAGTGAATGAAGGTTTATAGTCTCCTCTGGTGTCCAGCGTACTTAAGATGTATTTTGTGGTTTTGTACCGTACTCCTGTATTGTGTGTGAATTTCTTATTCTTCGAACTTCCTCCTACATGGACCGATCCGCCTAACAGGCTGGCCGATAAGGAGCCTCCAAGCTCTGAAGGTTTCTTATATTGTATATCAAGTACCGATGATAATTTGTCTCCATACTCCGCATCGAAACCACCTGCCGAAAACTGAATGGAGGATATCATGGAAGGATTTATAAAGCTTAATCCTTCCTGCTGGGCAGATTGCACAAGCAGGGGTCGGTATATTTCAATATCATTCACATAGATCAGGTTTTCGTCGTAGCTGCCGCCCCGAACGGAATACTGCGATGACAATTCACTACCTGAGACAACACCCGGCAATGTTTTCAGAATGGATTCAATGTTACCGCTTGGATTCGGCAACTGGTCAAGTGATTTTATATCAATGGGAACGAGGGTGTTCTCACGGTCTTTTATACCGAATACTTCCACATCCTCGAGTTCTTTAACTTCCTGTTTCAGTTGAATATTCCGGATACGGATTTCGCCGGGTTGCAGGCGAAGAGTAATTCTGTATGTTTCGTATCCAAGGAAATATACCAGGAATACCAGGTCTTCATTGGCAGGAACCTCGAGAGAATAGGCCCCGGTTTCGTTGGTAACGGTTCCAATGCTCATATTTTCAATTCCCAAGGAGGCGGAAAAGAGAACATTGCCTTCTTCGTCCGTCACTATACCTCTAATGGTGGCAGTTTGTTGTGCACTGCAAATAACGGTTACAAAGAAAAGAAGGATATATAGACCTGACCTGATTTGATTCATTACTCGTTTCAGCTATTCACTTACCTGAAAAAAACTCAAAGAATAAAATAAAATTGTGAAGATACAAGCTTTTCTTGAGGTGACATAAGCCAAAAAAGCAAATTCCATTTTCTGGTTGCTGTTGAATCGTGGAACTGGGGAATTACTTAATTAATAATTAATAATTAAAAATTAATAATGAAGAATTGGAAGACGGAAGAAGAATTAGCCCCTTCATAAGGCTTATTATAATACTTCAGTTAACCAGTTAATCAATTCTCCAGTTAAACAGGTAAGAATGATGAATCGGGCAATCGATGAAATGAAGTCAATCAACCAACAGAATGTTTTTTATATAACATCAGTTAATCAATTCATCAGTTCCCCAGTTAATCATTTGTATTGTTTAGAGTTGAGTAGTTGATTAGTTGAGAAGGTGAGAAGATGAGATTATAAGAAGTAAGACCAGAGACTAGTGACCAGCGACCAGCAACTATTACTCAATTTCCATTTCCTGAAATTCCACATCCTTTTTCTCATATTTCTTAAAGTCGCCCCGTTTCAGTGCTTTGAAGAACTCGGCCCATGCAAAGGCATTGAAGATCTGGTAGGAAGGATACTGCCCCTGGTTGAAAGTCTCCCGGTATTGCTGATTCAGAATATTCTGGAAATTGGCTCTTGCGCTGGGAGTTTCATCAAGTATGATCTGAGTTTTCAGTAAGGCAATATTTTTCCGTGCATTGTCCATATCGTCATCCGGCAGCTTCAGGTTGAGAAATGCTTCTTTGAATTCTTCATACGATTTCCAGGGATAAACCACTACTTCGTCTATCATAAACGTATCGGTTTGCAGAATAATGTCAAGCGTGTAGAATGGTTCTTTCAGGTTGTCAGGGACGGTTATTATTCTACGTTTGTAACCAACGGTTGAAAGCATGATACTGTCATTCACCTGGGTAACCAGGGTAAATTTCCCGTGTTGGTCCGTGATAGTTCCACGGTAGTTGTTCAGTATAAGTATATGTGCATAGGGGAGTGGCTGTAAAAGTTCATCCGTCAGTCGACCCGTGAATTGCACAAGATTTCTTTCATCCTTATCTTTAAACAGCTGAGCCTGAATAACAATTGTGTGTATTGCTGTGAGAACAGTAAGAAGCAGGATCTTCTTCATAGTTTGCCTTTGCTTGTTTACCAAACCTTCCAAAGGTAATTATTTTGATATACTTTTATTCCTTTTGACTGAACACATGATGTTAAATTTGGTTAAAATGAAAAACAAGTCTAACTTGTAAATTGTTATGCTGTATTCAGGAAATGATAACACAAAAAGAAATAACACTGCAAGGGTATAGCAGAGGATATCATCTGATAACCTCTTTGATCACAAGTCATCTGGGTGAACTCCCCGATCGCGGATTGTTACATGTTCATGTGAAACATACTTCCGCAGGGATTACATTGAATGAGAATGCAGATCCTTCCGTACGTACCGATTTTGAGACTTTTTTGGATGATCTTGTTCCGGAAAACTACTCAGGATTTACTCATACCCTGGAAGGTTTGGATGATATGCCGGCACATCTGAAAGCATCCATCATAGGCCAAACCATTACTGTACCCATAACCAACGGCATGCTGAACCTGGGAACCTGGCAGGGCATATATTTTTGTGAATTCAGGAACCGTGGAGGTTCGCGCCGGCTTGTGCTGACCGTATACAGTTAAATACGTTTAATAGAAAGCCTATGTTCAGTGATAAAGACGTCCGACAAATTCAGGAAAAAGGTATTTCCGATGAACAGTTGCAATGGCAATTGTCTGTTTTCAGGCAGGGAATAGCACCAATGAAACTGAATCGGCCGGCATCAATTGACGACGGCATCATTTGCCTGGATAATAAAGAGATTGACAGGTATATTTCTGATTTCGATTCAGCCGGCAATATTCAAAAGATTAAATTCGTTCCTGCCTCGGGAGCTGCAAGCAGGATGTTCAAAGCATTGTTTGAGTTTATGGATTCGGCAGATGAACAAACCGATTCAGAGAATGAGTTTATTATAACTTTTTTCGGAAATCTGCGCAAATTTGCTTTTTATGGCGCACTGGAAAGAAAAATCCGGGATAAAGGCGAATTGCTCAATGGATTGCTGGATGAAAAAAAATACAAGAAGATCCTGGAATACCTTCTTACTGAAAAAGGATTGAATTATGGAAACCTTCCAAAAGGATTGCTTCAGTTCCACCGATATGAAAGAGATAGCAGAACACCTTTTGAAGAGCATATCGGAGAAGCTGTTCAATATGCGAAAACACAAGACGGAAGGGTTTCTCTGCATTTTACCGTATCGCTCGAACATCTGGAGGAGTTCAGGAAGTTGTTGCATACTATCCGGCCTGTATACGAGCAGAAAAACGGAATCATCCTTGATGTAAGTTTCTCTGTTCAGAAACCTTCGACAGATACAATGGCCGTAGATGCCGATAATCAGCCTTTCAGGGAAAACAATGGCAGTATAGTATTTCGCCCGGGCGGACACGGAGCTTTGATCGATAACCTGAATGAACTGAATGCCGATATCATATTTATAAAGAATATTGACAATGTGGTTCCTGAGAAACTGAATTCACCCACCATCCGGTATAAAAAAGCACTGGCGGGAGTATTACTTGAAACTCAGAAGAACGTATTTAAACTCTTACACGAGTTGGATGCCGGGATTTCTTCGGGAAAAAGACTACGGGAGATCCACGGATTTATCACCGGTAAACTGTATTATATTCCCAAATTAAAACCGGATTATACTAAAGCGAAAGCTTGTGTTCAGGAATTCAGGGATATCTTAAACCGTCCATTACGGGTTTGCGGTGTGGTAAAAAACCTTGGCGAACCGGGTGGCGGGCCTTTCTGGGCACCAAACAGCAAAGGCGATCTCAGTCTGCAGATCGTGGAATCATCGCAGGTTGATCATTCCGATACAAAACAGGCGGAGATCTTTAAAAAATCAACACACTTTAATCCTGTAGACCTGGTTTGCAGTACAAAGAATTACAGGGGAGAAAAGTTTTCCCTTCCTGAGTCTGTCGATCGCAATACCTGTTTCATCTCAAGGAAATCAAAAGACGGCAGGAATTTAAAAGCGCTTGAATTGCCCGGACTCTGGAATGGTGCTATGGCCGACTGGCTTTCATTGATGGTGGAAGTGCCGATGGAAACTTTTAACCCGGTAAAAACGGTCAACGATCTGCTAAGGCCACAGCATCAATGAAGGCTACATAAAATAATCGTGCGAAAAACACAAATCAGTTATTAACATCTCCAACATCGCCCATCAAAAAGGCCCATTCACCCTCAAGTTCCCTGGAAGTTGAATATGTGCCGTTGTAACCGGCTGCCGTGTCACTGTTAAGAGAGACAGAACACAAAGGTTTTCAAGGGATTACAGGGCATAACAAGATGAAATGAATTCCGGCACTTCATTTTTCCTTTGGTTTTGTTGAAATTTTATACTATATTTTCAATCGGTTTAATGATTATAATACAATCATTTGGCTATGTTAAACCGGTTAACCGGAGTTATAACAGGGGAGATATTGGTTAGGGAAATTAATAATGTTCGATTAACTTATAAGCCGAGGTACATTTTTTTGTATTTAAAGTTTTGGCATAGCGCGCTTTAATTATTAGGGCCGGGGGATCAGGAGAGAGACTACCAGACGATTTTTTTCAGTTATTCTTTCCGGGAGTGACGGAGCGGAGCTTAGAAAAAACAAAACAAATGTTTATGGTAATATACCCTCTTGAACAGAGTGTTACTTCAGATCAACTGATGGAGTATGAGATGATGCAATTTTATAAGGCTGAACAAAAGAAACTCATTTTACACTCCTGTAATCACAGGGGAGAAAAAAGGATTCAGCTTATTTTTGGTTATGATGAAGCATTACTTGATTGTCTGCGCACCATTGCAGGTTGCCGTTGGAGTGCGACCATGCATTGCTGGCATATTCCTTATAGTGAGAATGTTGAGCAAAAGCTAAAAGTTGTGGTGGGTGCTATGAATGTGGTCATAACATGGAAAGAAAAGAATACAAAACACGTCGCACAGCCAGGTAATGAACAATTGCAATCACTTCGGCAATTTACGCTCTATTTAAAGAGCAGGCATTACAGCGATAGCACTATTCGTTCTTATGTTCATGCTATGCAAAAACTTTTTTTGCATTTTCGGTCAAAAAGTACAGATCAGATCAGCAACCAGGATATTGTTGAATATTGTGCCCTGATTTTAGAAGAGAGGCATGCATCGGATTCAGGAGTGAATATACTGCTCAATGCAATTAAGTTGTTTTATTTAAAAACGAAAAACAGGCAGATTAACCTGGAGATACTGGAAAGGCCGAGAAAATGGCATTATTTACCACAGGTTTTTTCGAAAGAGGAGGTTGAGAAAATCCTGAAGTGCACCACAAATATAAAACACAGGGTAATTCTGGCGATTATTTATTCGGCAGGTTTAAGAATAAGCGAGGCCATTGCCATGAAGATAACGGATATTGATCAGGGGCGTATGGTTATTCATATACGGTGTGCCAAAGGCAGGAGGGACCGTTTGGTTAATCTTTCAAGGCGATTGTTAATGATGTTGCAGGAGTACGTCGCAAAATACAAGCCTGAGGTATATTTATTCAATGGCGTTGGGGGGAAGCCCTATTCGGCATCGAGTATCAGGAAAACACTAAAGGTATCGATGAAAAAGGCGGAGATCAGAAAAAATGCCACAGTACATACCCTGCGACATTCTTTTGCCACTCATCAATTGGAGAATGGCGTGGATTTGCGATATATTCAGGAAATGCTGGGGCATAAGGATCCTAAGACAACGATGATATATACTCATATCAGCCGGAAATCAATAGGGATAATACATAATCCGTTGGATGATTTAGATTTTTAGTAAAATGATTACATTTATATCAGCAACCGGCCGGGGTATAACCAGCACCCCAAAAAGTAAGGCTTACCCATTGGAAATGGGTTATAACAGTTACCTTTTAAAGCCCGTGCAGGTGAAGTTATAAGAGAGTTAGCCACCATAAAATT
>Ga0315544_1001154_pt1 | contig 21396 bp, 19 predicted proteins | sample SalMarSW160130MG_2_FD_202543 | JGI IMG/M metagenome (GOLD analysis project Ga0315544, IMG submission 202543) | Salt marsh sediment microbial communities from the Plum Island Ecosystem LTER, Massachusetts, United States - Salt Marsh Sediment SW1601-130 ... | reverse complement strand
TCCCTGACCCCCAGGATCATCAGCTACGGGGACATGGTGTCGGATATCGCCTCGGCCGAGGCCCAAAGCAGGGGGTTGCCCGGCGACGAGAATCCGGCCGACGGGTACGTGCGCCTGGTCCAGGAGACGATCCTCAAGAACGTGGCGTATCCGATGGAGGCGCGGCGGGCCAACCTTTCCGGTTCGGTCGTCCTGAGCCTGCACCTGATGTCGAGCGGGCAGATGGTCAACGTCGTGGTGAACGAATCGTCGGGCCATCAGCTGCTGGACAAGGCCGCGGTCTTCACGGTGAAACGGTTGGCCCCGTACCCCGCTTTCCCCAAGAACCTGACCTTGAAAGAAATTTGGATAGAGGTCCCCATCAATTACCAACTGAGTTGACGCGGGCTCTGCCATGACGCAAAACCCTCCTCGTGTCGGCAACGTCATCTCCATCTTCAGCACCAAGGGCGGCGTGGGCAAGACCCTCCTGGCCGTGAACCTCGCCATCGCCCTCGCCCAGGAAGGCAAGGGGGTCGCGCTCATCGACCTGGACCTGCAGGCCATCCAGGACATGGCGCGCATGATCGACTGCACCCCGCAGTACTCGATCTTCGACATCGTGACGATCCTCGACAAGGTCGAGCAGGCCGCCACGATCAAGAACTACGTCACCTTCGTCTCCAAGTACGGCATCGACTTTTTGCCCGCCATCACGCGGCCCAAGCAGTCGCCGCACATCACCGGCGAACGCATCGGCAAGGTCATCGGCATGATGACGGCCCACTACGACTACATCGTCGTCGACGGGGGCCGCGCCTTCACCGACACGCTCATCCAGATCTTCAACCGCACCAACCTCATCCTCTTCGTCGTGACGCCCGACATCCTGTCGGTCTACGAGACGCGCTGGGGGTTGGACGTCCTGCAGTCGCTGCACTTCCCCGTCAAGATGGTGAAGCTCGTCCTGAACCGCGCGGAGAGCAAGTCCGGCCTCTCGTGGCAGGAGGTCAAGCTGGCCCTGCCCCTGGAGATCATCGCCAACGTCCCCTCGGACGGCCGCGTGGTGGGCCTGGCGCTCAACCGCGGCGTGCCCGTCGTCGTCGACAACCCCTCGAGCCGCGTCAGCGCGGCCATCAGGAAATTCGCCAAGGAGCTCGTCGGCAACGCCTCCCTCTACATCGAGCACAAGGAGGTCGAGGACCTGCGCTCGGTCCACCGGGAGGAGATGCCGGCGGCGGGCTCCTTCTGGGACGCGATGGGCCTGACCGACAAGGTCAAGTGGGTCAAGCCCGTGGAGCAGGAGGACGAGATCATCAAGCTCAAGCGCCGCATCCACGCGCGCCTGATCGAGGAGCTCGACCTGAAGCGTCTCGACATGGAGCTTATCAACAATCCGCGCAAGGTGAAAGAGCTGCGCGAAAAGGCGGAGAAGATCATCGCCAACCTCCTGACGGAGGAGACGGGCGCGTTCTTGTCGTCGATGGAGGTCCGCGAGAAGCTCGTCAGGGAGGTCGCCGACGAGGCGCTGGGGCTGGGGCCGCTGGAAGAGCTCTTGAGGGACGAGGACATCACCGACATCATGGTCAACAACAAGGATTCGGTCTACGTCGAGCGCCACGGGCGCATCGAGTTGACGAGCAAGAAGTTCATCTCGGACGATCAGGTCAAGGTCGTCATCGAGCGCATCATCGCGCCGCTGGGCCGGCGCATCGACGAATCGGTGCCGATGGTGGACGCGCGCCTGCCCGACGGCTCGCGCGTCAACGCCATCATCCCGCCCTTGTCGCTGACCGGCCCGACGCTGACCATCCGCAAGTTCGCGCGCGAGCACTTCACCGTCGAGGACCTCGTCTCGCGGTTCCTCAGCCTGACGCGGCCCATCGCCGACTTTTTGGCGGCGTGCGTCGTGGCGCGCAAGAACATCATCGTCTCCGGCGGCACCGGCTCCGGCAAGACTACCTTCTTGAACATCCTGTCCGCGTTCATCCCCACCACCGAACGCATCGTCACGATCGAGGACGCCGCCGAATTGCGCCTCTCCCAGGATCACTGGGTGCGCCTGGAGTCGCGGCCGCCCAACATCGAAGGCAAGGGCGCGGTGACGATCCGCGACCTCTTCCGCAACTGTCTGCGCATGCGGCCCGACCGCATCGTCATCGGCGAGTGCCGCAGCGGCGAGGCGCTGGACATGCTCCAGGCGATGAACACGGGTCACGACGGGTCCTTGACGACGATCCACGCCAATTCCACCCGCGACGTGTTGACGCGCCTGGACTCGATGATCCTGATGAGCGGGGTGGAGCTGCCCATCCGCGCCATCCGCGAGATGACGGCCTCCGCCATCGACGTCGTCATCCAGACCGCGCGCCTGTCCGACGGCGCCCGCAAGGTCACGCAGGTGACGGAGGTCTGCGGGATGGACGACGAGTTGCACATCAAGTTCATGGACGTCTTTCGCTTCAGGCAGGAAGGGGTCGATCCGGAGACGAAAAAGGTCATCGGCAACTTTGTGGCGACCGGGCATCTGCCCACGTTTTACGACGACCTGATCACGCGCGGCATCCATCTGCCGCGGGAGACCTTCTCTGCCGAGAAGCCGGCGGTTTAAAGAAAGGAAAGCGCGTTAGGGGGGAGTCGCTGCCATGTCTGTGGACATCAAGACGCTGCTCAAGAGCGCCATCGCGAAAAACGCGTCGGACCTGCACCTTGTCCCGGGGCTGCCGCCGATCATGCGCGTCAACGGCGTGCTGGACAAGGTGGGCGACGATGCGCTCGAGGAGGGTATGATCGAGGCGATGATCAAGGAGATCCTGCCTGCCCACGTGGCCCTGGTGCCGGGGCAGGACAGGGATGTCGCCGTCGAGGTCGGGACGCTGGCCCGTTTCCGCCTGAACGTCTACTATGACCGGACCGGGCTGTGCGCGGCCTTCCGGCTCATCCCGAGGATCATCCACTCTCTGCAGTCGCTGGGCGTGCCCGAGGTGGTGGGCCGCGCCGCTCAGATGCGCCGGGGCCTGGTCCTCGTCACGGGCGTGACGGGAAGCGGCAAGTCTACGACGATCGCCTCCTTGATCGACATGATCAACGAGTCGCGTAGCGACCACATCATCACCATCGAAGACCCCATCGAATACATCCACGTCCACAAGAAGTGCATCATCAACCAGCGCGAGGTCGGCGTCCACACGCCGTCGTTTGCCGACGCCCTGCGCGCCGCCCTCCGCGAGGACCCGGACGTCATCCTCGTCGGCGAGCTCAGGGACCTGGAGACGATCTCCATGGCCATAACCGCGGCCGAGACCGGCCACCTGGTCTTGAGCTCGCTCCACACCCGCGGCGCGGCCCAGACCATCGACCGCATCATCGACGTCTTTCCCTCGCACCAGCAGGAACAGGTGCGTATCCAGCTGGCCGACACCCTCGAGATGGTCGTCTCCCAGGTCCTCCTGCCGTCGGCGGACGGCACCCGCCGCTACCTCGGCTGCGAGGTGATGGTGGCCACGACCGCCATCCGCCAGCACATCCGTGGCCGCAAGACCCACCAGATCCCCATCGAGCTCCAGACCGGCGCGGAGCTGGGCATGATGACCATGGAGAAATCGCTCAAGCGCCTCATCGACACCGGCAAGATCTCCCGCGAGATGGCCCTTCCCTGGGTCGCCGACAAGAAGCTCTTCGAGATGCACGGCCTCCAGGGTTTCTAACCTCCCCCGACTGTCAAAAACAGACCTGGTCTTTCTAGTGCCAAAAAATGACACTAGAAAGACCAGGTCTTTGAGTCTCAACTAAGCTCGTAGGGGGATGAGATGTTGCCTGGCTGCTTGCGTTTGGCGGGGGAGGGGGGTTAGGCGGCGTCGCGGTCGCCCTGGCGCTTGTCCTTGACGTAGCAGGAGCGCTCGGCGGCCTTGGCGGCCTCTTTAAGTTCGGCGCCGATCTCGCTGATCTGGGCGACGTGCTCCAGCGGCCGCTTCTCGTTGGTCACGACGCAGACGGAGATGCCCAGGAGCCCGAATTTCTGCTCGATCCCCTTGCGGTCTTTGCCGACGATGAAGCCCGTCTCCTGGTCCTCCTTGTTGTAAAAGGAGGGGGACGCCTTCTCGAACTCCGCGACGATCTTCTCGCAGATGCCGTCGATCTTGTCCGGCGTCGTGACGAAGACGAAGTCGTCGCCGCCGACGTGGCCGATGAAGTCGCCGGGGTTGCCAAGCTCCCCGACCGTGCGGATGATGAGGCGCGCGGTCTCACGGATGACCTCGTCGCCGTGCCCGAAGCCGTACCTGTCGTTGTAGGCCTTGAACTTGTCGAGGTCCGCGTAGGCGACGGCCATTGACGCCTTGGCGTCGATGCGGGTCTGCAGCTCGTTGAGGATGGAGACGTTGCCGGGAAGATGCGTGAGCGGGTTGGCGTCGAGGTCGCGCTCGGTCCGCCGCAGGATCATCTTGATGCGCGCCAAGAGCTCCGTGGGCTCGAAGGGTTTGACCATGTAGTCGTCGGCGCCGGCGTTGATACCGGAGACCTTGTCGGTCACGTCGCCCTTGCCGGTCAACATGATGATGGGGATGTGGACGAGGAGGATGTCCTTCTTGACCGTGGCGCACAGGGTCGGGCCGTCCATGACGGGCATCTTGTAGTCGACGATGACGAGGTTAAAGCCCTTGCTCTTGATGAGCTCCAGCCCCTGCTGGCCGTTTTCGGCCTCTTGGACGTCGTAGCCTTCCTCGGCCAGGGTGAGCACGAGGACGTCGCGGATATCCGGGTCGTCGTCGATGACGATGATGCGGGCTTTAGGCATGGAAGGCGGCGGTGATCTCTTTGACGAGTTCGTCGGCGGAGAAGGGCTTTGTCAGGTATTTGGAGACGCCCAGGGTGATACCGTGTTTCTTGTCCGACTCGGACAGGTACGTGCCGGTCAAGACGATGATCGGCAGCTCGCACGTCTTGGGATCGGCCTTGAGGTGCTTGATGACCTCGAAGCCGTTCATGCCGGGCATGTTGATGTCCAAGAGCACCAGGTGGACCTTTTTGGTCTTGGCCTTCTCCAGCGCCTCGGGGCCGTTGTAGGCCTTTTCCGAAACGATCCTGTTGTCCTTCAGGCACAAGGCGATGACGTCGACGATGTCGGGGTCGTCGTCGACGATCAGGACGGAGTGCGCGTTCTTGTCGCGCACCTTGTCGAAGAATTTCTTGACCTTCGTCACCAGCTCGTCCTGCTTGAAGGGCTTGGAGACGTAGTCGAGGATGCCGTGGCGGTACTGGGAGTCCTGCGCCAGGACCGAGAGGATGAGGATGGGGATGTTGCTGGTGTTGGGGTCGTCCTTGAGGTGTTTGGCGACCTCGAAGCCGTTGATACCGGGCATCATGATGTCCAGGACGATCAGGTCCGGCCGGTCGTTCTGGGCGCGCAGGATCCCCTCCTGGCCGTTGGAGGCCTCGATGACGTCGTAGCCCGACTCCCCGAGATACATCCGCACGATATCCCGGATGTCCGCTTCGTCGTCAATGACAAGAATCTTTTTGCGCGCTTCGGCCATGGGGCCTCCTTGTTTTTATGAAGGCGTGGTTGAATAATCCAAGTATATCACAGGATGTTCGCTTTGGATAAAGTAAACGCGAAGGTCGTGCCCTTACCGAGGGTGCTTGAGGCGGTCAACTTCCCCTTGTGCGCCTCCACGATATATTTGACGAGCGCCAGGCCCAGGCCCGTGCCCTTGACCTTCTGGTTGACGTCGTTGTCGACGCGGTAAAACTCTTCGAAGATCTTGTCGAGGTCCTTCTCCGAGATGCCGATGCCGGTGTCGCTGACCGAGAGGGCGAGGCGCTCCCCCGCGTCTTCGGCCGCGACCGTGATCTTGCCGCCCACGGGCGTGAACTTCATGGCGTTACCGACGAGGTTGATGAAGACGCGCTCGATCTGGTTCTTGTCGCCGACCGCCGCGGAGAGGTTCTCGGGCAGGCGCAGGACGAGCGTGAGGTCTCGTTCCTTGATCGGCGGGGCGAGCATGTCGGCGATCTCCCCGATGAGGACGCCGAGGTCGATCTTTTCCATCTTCATTTCCACGCGGCCGGATTCGATGCGGGAGATGTCCAGGAGATTGTTGATGAGGTTCGTCAGGTTGTCCGAGTGCTTGTTGATCTTCTCGATGCGTTCCTTGGCCGCGGGGGGCAGCTCGCCGAGCTTGCCGGCGGCGACGATCGAGGCGTAGCCTTTTATCGACGTCAGGGGCGTGCGCAGCTCGTGCGAGACCGCCGAGATGAAGTCGGACTTGCGCTTGCTGATGGCATTGATCTCCTCGAGCGCGGCGGTGAGCTCGCGCGTGCGCTGCTGGACCTTCTGCTCGAGCACCTGCTGGGCGCGCCACGTCTCCTCGAAGAGGCGCGCGTTCTCCAGGGCCTGGCCGATCTGCGTCGCGAGGATGTAGATGAGGTCCTTATCGCCTCCCGTCAGCTGGGTGAAGGAAGACTCCGAGCCGACGAGGAGCGCCCCGAGGGCCCCGCCCTTCTGGACGATGGGCGCCAAGATAAAGGAACTCAAGGCCATGAGCGCCAGGAGGCGCGCCACGTCCTTGTGGGTGCGGTCTTCGTCGGCCGAGGAGAAGACGCGGCGCTCGTCGAGGACGTGCCGCAACAGGAGCGGTTCACCGAGGATGAGGTTCACCACCTTCGCGCCCTCCTCCCACGTGTAGCCGATGCACGAGCGCAGACGGTACTCACCGGTGTCGGTGCGCGTGAAGGCGATGGCCTTGTCGAAGCCGATCTGCGAGATATGTTTTTCCTCTATCTTGCGGAAGATCTCTTCTGCGTCGAGCGTGGTCGAGATGAGACGGGTGAGGTCCTGCAGCGCGATGAGGCCGGAGATCTTTTTGTCAAGCTCCTCCTGCGCACGGTGCAGCTCCAGGTCCGTCTGGAGGATGATCTTGCCCTGGTTGTCGAGGTCGTCGAAGGCGCGCCTGAGCCGGGCGAGCTCGGAACCCAGCTCCTTGACCCGCTCCATCTTGAAGACGAGAACGAGCACCAGGACGATGACCGCGATCATGCCGACCATGCCGGCATAGTTGATGACGAGCGCGGCCAGACCTGCCTGTTTAAGCGCTGTGGCCAGGACCATAGGGTTCGCCTATCGCGAGGATGGCAAGCGTTTCATTGTGGAAGTACGTCGAGCCGTAATACTCCAGCGATTTCAGGGGCGCCTGTTCGCCGAAGGTGGAGATGCCCAGCATCGGCACGTTGCCCAATATATCCTTTATACGCGACATCTCTTCTTGTGTCAATCGTCCCAGGAGCTTGGAGCGCGAGATGGACTCGAAGATCAGCGCCCCCCTGAGGATATCGTTTTTCAGGGTCTGGCGCGCCTCGGTCGCGGCCTCGGTCGCCGCGGCCAGCGCGCCGCTTTTCGTGCCCATCATGAGGCGGACCTCCGTGCCGGCGGCGGCGTCGCCCTGGCAGACGAGGCCGCCCTCGTCGTCGACACGCAGGGCGTTGCGCAGGATGTATTCGCGTTCGCCCGGCACATAGAGGCCGAGGGGATAATTGGTGCTGATGCGGATGAGCGTCTTGGCGACCTCGCCGGTCGAGCGGCCGAAGTAGTCGGCGTAGATGTCGATGGCGGGCTTGTCGTCGATCGTCTTGACGATGTTTCCGACGGAACGGGTGATCGTGTGCGGCTTGCCCAGCGGCTTCCAGCCGTGGCGCAGCCCTATGCCGAACGAGAGGCCGCCGCCGATGACGGCGCCGACGATGCCGTCGGACAAGATGTTGGGGCCGAGGTATTGGTATGTGCGCACGAAGCGGAAGTTGTCGGCGCTGGACGCGCCGACGATCGGGAAGCTCTTGCCCAGGACGTTCTTGATGCCGCGCAGGAGCTCCGAGCCGTTTTCGATGAGCCCGTCGGGAAAGATGAGGGCCTGGTGGCGTTCGGGCTCATTCAGGTCTTTCAGGGCTGCGCGGGCCCACTCCTCGCCGAGCGCCTGCGCCCCCTTCGTCTTGCAATCGGTGGCGGCCCCGATGCCGCAGCGCAGTTTGTCGGAACTGATAAGCATGACCCCTACGCCGTACCGCTTGAGACCGTCGGACACGATGAGGTTGGCGCCCGAGCAGCCCAGGAGGCGCGGGCTGCCGAGCGCGTAGCCGATGCCGTCGATGAGCTTCTGGTGGCTGAAATGGATCGTCGAGAAGACGAAGCAGAGGGCGATCTTGCGGTGGTGGACCTGGTAGAGGGCTGTCTGGGCGGCGTCGCAGCCCGCCAGATACGGGTCCTTCTTTTCACTGAACCCGACGCCGATGAGGGTGCTCATGGATTCAAGGTAACGTAAAAGGATGGGGGTGTCAAGATAAAGTCTTGGCGGACAAGGGATTGAAGCTGAGAGGGGCGTCCCGATCCCCAGAGCGACAGGCGGTGCCGGCCCGTGATGAGCACTGGGAGGGCGAACGTGGGAGATTAACGTCCCCAACCGGATTTTCCATGAGGCCGCGGCTTGCGGAACGCAGCGAACGCAAGTCGCTTGCCCGAAGGAACCCCGGCCCGCTGTCCTGTGTCTGCTGCGGGAACGGGGGAACCGGAGGTAGGCAGGAAAGGGCGGGGAGATTTTCACGTCCCCAACCGGATTCGAACCGGTGTCGCAAGCTTGAAAAGCTCGTGTCCTAGACCAGGCTAGACGATGGGGACTGGATTTATCGTCTAAAGCGTGGCTGATTTTACCCTCGAAACGGCCGTCTGTCAAGATGTTTGTGCCTGCCCGGCGCGCCCGCCGTCCAGAGGCAGACCGAAAGAACAGCTCTTTTTGGCTTGCTTTTTTAAGACTCGCAGACCCACCCGTGAGTCTCTTTATTTTGTGGCGCAAAGGTATGAAATGTGTTGCGAAGCTGAGGACATTATAATAATATATTATAATAAGTTAGGAGAATTACGACCAAGGGCGCTGGCGCGGCGAGTAAGGAGCGCCGTTTAGCGCAAGCCGCCCGAGATGTGAGGCGGCCCGGTGGCGCAGAGGCGCCCACGCCAAACCTTGGGTGTCGAGAAGCAGAGCCGCTGGCGCGGCGAGTAAGGAGCGCCGTTTAGCGCAAGCCGCCCGAGAAGGTGAGGCTCACCCGGTGCCGCGCCAAGCGGTCCCTCCCATTCTTGGGTGTCGAGCAAAGGAGCGTGTATGCCCAATACCTTTGATATTCTGGTCATTGAAGACGAAAAAGAGTCGGCGGAGACGCTGGGCTCGGTCCTGTATGCCGCGGGGCACAACGTCAACCTCGTCTCTTCGGCGAAGGAGGGCCTGCGGATCCTCAAGGACGTCCGTTGCGCGGCGGTGATCACGGAGCTGCGCATGCCCGACATGAGCGGGTCGGAATTCGTGCAGCTCGCCAAGCAGATCGACCCGCGCGTGAGCGTCATCGTCATCACGCCGTACCTCTTCATCAACTCCGCGGTCGAGGTCATGGAGGACGGCGCCTTCGGCTACATCACCAAGCCCTTCAACCCGACGGAGATCCGCATCGTCGTCCAGCACGCCATCGAGCGCTACGCGCTCATGGTCGAGGCGGACAAGAAGTCTTACTACTACGACCTGTCGACCCTGGACGGCCTGACCGGCGTGTACAACCATCGCTACCTCCACGAGGTCCTGGACCGGGAGCTGACGCGCGCCAAGCGCTACCCGCAGCATCTGTGCCTGACGATGATCGACGTCGACAACTTCAAGAAGTATAACGATACCAACGGCCACATGGCGGGCGACGAGCTCCTGCGTAGCCTCACCAATCTCTTCGTGCGCTCGATCCGCAACCTCGACATGGTCTTCCGCTACGGCGGCGAGGAGTTCTGCATCCTGATGATCGAGACGGACAGGAAGGGGGCGGTGCTCGCCTGCGAGCGCATCCTGAACCTCGTGCGCATGAGCCTCCCGGCGACGATCAGCATAGGGGTCTCGGATTACCCGACGGATGCGACGGAAAAAGACCCGTTGATCGAGAAGGCAGACAAGGCGCTCTATCAGGCCAAGACAACGGGCAAAGACAAGATCTGCGCCGCTTCATAAAGAACCCAGAGAAGGGGCCGCGGGCCCTTGACGCATGAAAGCTGTCGTTCTTGACGCGCACGACGTTTTGTTTGAGGGGGTCGTTTCCGTGGTCACGGTCCCCGGCCTCGGCGGGGAGAAGACGTTCATGGATCACCATGAGCCCCTCTTCCTCGTCCTGACCAAAGGGACTATTTTTTTGCAGTCGATGATGCGCCAGGTCGGGACGGGCGGACGGTCGCCCGAGTCCCACAGCATCAAGATCCAGCGGGGTCTGGCCCGCATGCGGCACAACGAACTGACCGTTCTTGTGGAGTAGTCTCCCGTGCATAATTTCACCATCGCGCTGGTGATGTTTCTGAGTACCCTGGGGCCGTCGCTGATCATCGCCGTCATCGGCAACGCCGCCATCCGGGCCCTGGGGCGCAATCCGGCGGCCGCGCCCAAGATCATGGTAGCGTTGATGTTCGCGTTTTTGTTTGCCGAAGGCATCGCGATCATCGCGCTGGTCATTATTTATAATCTTTTCAAGTAGGCCGGCGGGGGGGCACAGTGGGCATACAGCTGATCTTGATCCAGGTCCTCACCTTCGGCGTCATCATCGTCGTCCTGCGTTTCCTCTTCGGCTCCCAGCTCAGGGAGGCCCTCAAGCGCCTCCAGGAACTCCACCAGGAGAGCCTCGAAAAAGAAGAGGTTTTGAATAAAGAGATCGAGCGCGCGCGCACGCTCTCGCAGAGCGAGATCGCCCGCAGCAAGGACGAGGCCAAGCGCATCATCGAGAACGCGCGCCGCAACGCCGAGCACCTCGCCGAAGAGGCCCGCAACCAGGCACAGGTTCAGGTCAGGAAGATGATGGCCGAGGCCGCCGAGCACGTCAAGACGCTGGAGGTCGAGGCGGCCGCGGCCTCCGAGGAAAAGGCGCTGGACGTGGCGCAGCAATTGGTCGCCGAGACCTTCACGGAGCGGGGCAACGCGGCGCTGCACCGCGAGCTGGTCGAGGAGTTCCTCGACGAGCTGGAGCGGGTGGAGCCCGAGCGTCTGTGCGTGGAAATGGATGCCGCCATCCAGGTGAGCGTGGCGCGGCCCTTACCTGAGGACCAACGCAGGCGCCTGGAGGCGATCCTTGCCGGCAAGCGCGGCGCGGCGACGCCGCTGCGCGAGACCGAGGACCCCGGCCTCATCACGGGCATCATCCTGAACCTGGGCGGGCTCGTGATCGACGGCAGCCTCAAGAATAGGATGAAGAAGGCCCTGGGCGCCCGGCGTCAGCGCCAGGCCAAGGCCTGAGGCCCAGGCCCCAACGGCCCCAACGAAAGCGATGCAGACCCCAACCGCATTCAGGTCGTCGGCATTCGAGATCAAGGAAGTCGGCGTCGTCAAGGACGTCAAGCGCGGGATCGTCAAGATAGAGGGTTTCCCGTCGTGCATCTACGGCCAGGTCGTCGACTTCGCCGAGTCGGGCCTCAAGGGCCTCGTCATCGACTTCGATGACAAGGACGTGATGGCGTTCGTCTTCGGCGACGAGAAGCGGGTGCGGTTGGGCAGCCCCGTCGCCAGCCACAACGATATCTTCACCATCCCCGTCGGCGAGGGCTACATCGGCCGCGTCGTCAACAGCACCGCCTGCCCCATCGACGACAAGAACATTCCCGTCGCGGCCGCCGCCGAAGGTACCGTCTTCAGGCGCGCGCCGGGGATCCTGGACCGCGTGCCCATCACCGAACAGCTGTGCACCGGCATCAAGATCATTGACACCATCATTCCCATCGGCAAGGGCCAGCGCGAGCTCATCGTCGGCGACCGCCAGACGGGCAAGACCGCCCTTGCCATCGACACCATCATCAACCAGCGTGACAAGAACGTCGTGTGCATCTACTGTTGGATCGGCGGCGCGCACACGACGCTGGGAAAGGTCGCGCGCCTGTTGAAAGACCACGGCGCGATGGACTACTCTGTCATCGTCGCGGCCTCCGCCTCGGCATCGGCGGGAGAGCAGTATCTGGTGCCGTACGTCGCCGCCACGATCGGGGAGTATTTTATGTTCCGCGGCCGCGACGTCCTCGTCGTCTTCGACGACCTGACCAAGCACGCCTGGATCTACCGCGAGCTCTCGCTTCTCCTGGAACGCTCGCCGGGCCGCGAGGCCTATCCCGGCGACATCTTTTATATCCACTCGCAGCTGATGGAGCGGGCGGCCCGACTGAATGCGGAGCTGGGGTCGGGCTCGATGACGTTCTTTCCGATCGCCGAGACGCTGCAGGGTGACATCACGGGTTGCGTCCAGAGCAACCTCGTCTCGATGACGGACGGACAGATCTATGTCTCGAGCAGCCTCTTCCACGAAGGCTTCAAGCCGGCCATCGACCTGGGCCTGTCCGTCTCGCGTATCGGCAGCAAGGTCCAGTCCGAAGCGATCCGCGAGGTCTCGGAGTCCCTGCGGCTCGATTACGCGCAGTATAAGGAGTTCCTGCGCCTGATGCGCATTCGCACCAAGCTCTCGACAGAGGTGGCCGAGCGCCTGCGGCGCGGCGAGACGCTGACGCAGCTTTTGACGCAAGAGGCGCACAAGCCGCTCGACGAGGTGACGATGATCGTCCAGTTTTACGCGTTCTGGCGCAAGATCCTCGAGATCCTTTCCGCCGAGGGCCTGGCGGTCTTCTGCCGGGAGATCATGGATTATGTGCGCATCGCGCGGCCGGGGCTCTTGAAAAAGCTGGAAGAAAAGAAACAGCTGACCGCCGAGGTGAGGGAAGAGCTCGACAAGACGTTCGTGGAGTTCTTCCGCGAGAAGAAGGTCGTTTGATGAGGTCATCCCTTACGCAGCCGAAGGCGACGTGAGGGGTGCGGCTGAATTAAATCCCGCGTTTTCCTAACGGGTCTCCCGAAAACGCGGGGCGACAGGACGAGGCGCCATGATCCCACTCCACCAGCTCAGGGCCGATCTCCGGTTTGCCGACGAGGTGCTGGAGATGATGGAGGTCTTCAAGGCCGCGACGGCACGGCAGTTCCGTATCATGCAGGGCCGGCGCAAGGGGTTCGAGTCCTTCCGCAACCACCTTGACGAGTTCATGGGCGTCTTGGGCGTCGGCCGGTTCCGCCACCCGTTTCTGTTGTCGCGCGTCCAGCTGCCCAAGGCGATCCTGGTGATCACCTCCGACGAGGGGTTCTTGGGCGGCCTCAACACCAACGTCGTGAGCCTGGCCTTCGATCAGGCGAACGTGACCGACGAGATCATCGTCATGGGCGAGCGCGGGGCGCGGCACCTGTCGGAGATATATCGCGGCGTCTTCACGGTCCTGCCGGCGCTGGGCGACGACGTTTCCTACGACCGCGCCGGCGCGGTGCGGGACCTGTTGATCGATAAGTACCTCGCCGGCCGGATCGGCAAGGTCCTGGTCGTCCACGCGCGGTTTTTGTCGCTGACCGTCCAGGAGCCGTTCGTCACGAAGCTCTTGCCGTGTCCGGAGCTCTTCCGGTCGCCGGAGCCAAAAGAGAGGTTCCAGCCGGGGCAGGCCCGGAAGATGGAGGAGACGGTCCTGATCGAGCCCGGCCCGGCGCAGGCCGTGGACTTCCTCGTGCGCGCGACGCTGACGCAGCAGTTGTACGATATATTTCTGGACAGCAAGCTCGCCGAATACGCGGCGCGTATCGTGCACCTGGAGGGCAGCTATCAGGAGATCACGGAGATGAACCGGCGCGTGCTCTTTGACTTTTTCAAACGTCTCCATCAGAAGAACGACAAGGATATCCGGGAAATCTTTGCCAGCCGCCTCAAGGGGGCGCGGCTGGGATAGGGGTAAGGGGGTCGCGGAACGATGGCAAAAGGGACACAGACAGCGGCAGAGACGGGAAAGGTGATCGCCGTGCACGGCTCGGTCGTCGACGTCATCTTCGAGGAGGCCATGGCGGTCCCCGCGATCAAGGAGGTCCTGAAGACCGAGACGTATGACGGCCAGGAGGTCGTCCTCGAGGCGGTCGAATATAAGGACGAGCGCACGGTGCGCTGCTTCGCGTTGACGCCGACCTTCGGCCTGAGCCGCAGCGCGTCCGTGCGCCGCACGCACGAACCGCTCACCATCCCGCAGGGCGACGCGGTGCTCGGCCGCGTCGTCAACGTGTTGGGTGAGCCTATCGACAAGAAGGGGCCGATCAAGACCGACGGTCGCTTCTCGGTATGGCAATCGGCGGTGCGCGAGAAGGTCGCCATCGAAAGGGCCGAGAAGGGCGAGACACAGCTCATCGAGACGGGCATCAAGATGATCGACCTGCTCTTTCCTCTTCTGCGCAACACGAAGACCGGCATCATCGGCGGCGCGGCGCTGGGAAAGAGCCTGTTGATGCTCGAGATCATCCATAACATCATCAGGAAGCAAAAGTGGATGTGTGTCTTCACCGGGGCCGGCGAGCGCATCCGCGAGGGCAATGAGCTGTATTTTGAGTTTTTGCGCAGCGAGATCCTGCCGCAGTCGGTCCTGATCTTCGGCCAGATGGACGAGTCGCCGGGCGCACGCTTCGAGGTCGTCTCGACGGGCATCGCCTTTGCCGAGGCCCTGCAGGCCCGGGGGCACAGCATCCTCTTTCTGATGGACAACGTCTTTCGTTTCGCGCAGGCGGGCAGCGAGCTCTCGGCGCTCCTCGGGCGCATCCCCTCGGAGACGGGATATCAGCCGACGCTGACGAGCGAGATCGGCGAGTTCCACGAGCGCATCAGCTCGCGCGAGGGCGCCTCGATCACCGCCATCGAGGCGGTCTACGTGCCCGCCGACGACCTGACGGACCCCGCGGTCGTCTGCATCTTCGCGCACCTGGACTCCATCCTCGTCTTGTCGCGTGAGCGCGTGCAGAAGGGATTGTATCCGGCGATCGATCCGCTGATGTCCTCCTCCGCGTTCCTCAACCCGAACGTCGTCGGCAAGCGCCACTTCGGCGTCGCGCAGGAGGTCATCCGCCTGTTCCATAAGCAGGAAGAATTACAGCGTCTCGTCGCCATCGTCGGCATCGAAGAGCTTTCCAAGAGCGACCGCGTGCTCTTCCACCGCGCGCGCAAGATGAGTAATTTTTTGACACAGCCGTTTTTCACGGCCGAGCTCTACACCAACAGGCCCGGCCAGTACGTGAAGCTGGAAGAGACGCTGATGGGCTGCGAGCGTATCATCGCCGGCCGCGTGGACAGCGTCTCCGACGAAGACTTTTACATGCGGGGCACGCTCCCGTCCGTGTAAAGGCGAGACAAAAAGGCCAGGCCTTTGTGCCTCGCGCCTTCAAGAACACAAGGTGAGACAAAAGGTCAGATCTATCTGTCTCGCATTGAGTCTGTTTCGCATTGAGGGGGAACGATGCTAAAGCTCGGTGAGTTGCTGATCCGGCGCGACATCCTGACGCAGGCGCAGCTCGACATGGCCTTGGGGGAACACAACCGCACGGGCGAACTGCTGGGCAGGGCCCTGATCCGTCTGGGCTTCATCAGCGAAGAGCAGCTGTTGACGACGCTGGCCGAGCAGCTGGCGATCCCGTTCGTGCCGAGCCTCAGGGAGCGCGCCGTCGCCCCCGACGTGATCCAGAGGGTGCCGGCGCGTTTTGTCTGGCACTACAAGTTCATGCCGCTGGCGCTCACCGGCAACACGCTGACCATCGCCGTCTCCAACCCTCTCGACGTCTGGCCGACGGAAGACATCAAGTTTCACTTGGGCTTTGAGGTGGAGGTCGTCCTCGCCGTCGAGGAAGAGATCATGGCCACGATCAAGAAGTATTACGGCATGGGCGCCGCCCTCGTCGAGGACATCCTCGATAAGGACAAGAAGGGTCCCGGCGCGCCGGCGAGGCCCCCCGAGGACGGGATCGGGTCGATCACGGTGCTGGACTCTCCCGAGAAGATGGCGCAGGACGCCTCGGTCGTCAAGCTCGTCAATCAACTCTTCGCAGAGGCCATCCAGTCGCGCGCGACGGACATCCACATCGAGCCGTTCCGCGACCGCGTCAAGGTGCGCTACCGCATCGACGGCATCCTCTATGAGGTGCCGGTGCCCGATACCATCCGCCAACTGCACCTCGCCATCACCTCGCGCATCAAGATCATCGCCAACATGGATATCGTGGAGCGGCGCCTGCCGCAGGACGGCCGGGCCAAGGTGAAGCTCGGTGAGCAGGACGTGGACCTGCGCATCTCCATCATCCCGACGCTGTACGGCGAGAACCTCGTCATTCGCATCCTGCCGACGAACATGCTCTTTGACATGAAGGAGCTGGGCATGTCGGCCCAGGATACGAGGCTCGTCGAGGAGTACATCGAGAAGCCGCACGGCATCATCTTCCTCACGGGACCGACCGGTTCCGGCAAGACCACGACGTTGTATTCGTTTCTCTCGAGGCTCAACAAGCCCAACGTCAAGATCATCACGGTCGAGGATCCTATCGAATACGAGCTTATCGGCATCACGCAATTGCAGGTCAACGCGAAGATCGGCCTCACGTTCGCGAGCGCCTTGCGCAACCTCCTGCGCCACGACCCCGACGTGATGATGGTCGGCGAGGTGCGCGACCTGGAGACGGCGGAGCTGGCCATCCGCACGGCCCTGACCGGCCACCTCGTCTTCTCGACGCTGCATACGAACGACGCGCCGTCGGGCGTGACGCGGCTCTTGGACATGGGCATGGAGCCGTACCTGGTGGCCTCCTCCGTGCAGATCTTCATCGCCCAGCGCCTCGTGCGCACCGTCTGCCAGGACTGCAAAGAGAAGGTGGCGCTCAAAGAGGTGATGAAAGACATCAAGGGGTCGCCGCGGGAGACCGTCGAGGTCATCGAAAAGCCGGAATACATCTTCAGGGGCAAAGGGTGCGACGCGTGCAAGTTCACGGGTTATCGCGGCCGCATGGCGATCTATGAGATATTGCCGATCAACGAAGCGATCCGCGAGATGATCGTCGATAAGGTCTCCGCCACGCAGATCAAGAAGAAGGCCATCGAGGCGGGCATGCGGTCGCTGACGCGAGAAGGCTGGGCCAAGATCGCGGCGGGCCTGACGACCCCCGAAGAGGTCATGCGCGTCACCGAGCTCACCTGAGACTAAGTAGCCAGAGTCTTTTAGTCCCACTCTCCGGGACTAAAAGACTCTGGCTGAATTAGTCCCATTTTGGCGTAACAGGTTGACAGGTAAGGAGAAACGGTATGCCGACGTATACGTATTTCGCGAAGAAGAACCTCAATGAGACGGTGGAGGGGATAGTCGTCGCGGACAGTGAGGATAACGCCGTTGACAAGCTTATCGAGATGGGGCTCTCGCCGGTCAAGGTGGCGCCGCTGGTCGAGGGCGCGCAGCGCAGGCGGACGGAGGGCGGGACGTCGTTTCTGTCGCGGCGCGGCCTGAACGTGCACGACCTGACCATCTTCACGAACCAGCTCAAGAGCCTCGTCAAGGCGCGCGTGGATCTCTTAAAGGCGTTGTCCATCCTCTTCGGCCAGACCGAAAAGATCAAGCTCAAGGAGCTCATCACCGGCGTCCATACCGACGTCAAGAACGGCGCCACCTTCTCCGAGGCGCTTGCGCGGCACCCGCAGTTCTTTCCCGTGATTTACGTGAACCTCATCCGGATCGGCGAGGCCTCGGGCCGCCTCGACGAGGTCCTGGAAGAATTGGACCATTTCCTCGCGAAGGACGAGGAGTTCCGCATGCACCTGAAGACCGCGATGGCCTACCCGACGCTCATGGTCCTCGTCGGCACGGCCGTCATCTTCGTCCTCTTCAGCTACGTCATCCCGCGCCTGAGCTCCATCTTCGCGGATTTTGATTACCAGCTCCCGCTGCCCACGCGGATCATGCTGGCGGTCAGCGACTTCTTCAAGGCCTACTGGGGGGTGCTCGTCGGCGTCCTGGGCGCGGGGATCGTCACGCTCGTCCAGATGAACAAGTCGACGGTGGGCCGGGCGAGGCTCGACTGGTTGCGGCTCCACATCCCGATATGGGCTGGCCTCTCGCTCAAGCAGTCGCTGGCACGCTTCTGCCGGACCCTATCGCTGTTGATCCGCAGCGGCCTGCCCGCCTTCCAGGCGCTGGGCGCCTCCATCCCGACGCTGGAGAATGCGGTCTTCGTCCGGGAGATGGAGGTGGTCAAGAAGGATGTCCTGGAGGGCGCCTCGATGGCCGGCAGCATGAAGAAGGTCTCTTTTCTGCCGCCGTTCATGGTGCAGATGGTCTCCGTCGGCGAAGAGGGCGGCAAGCTGGACGGCGTCTTGAACGAAGTCGCCAATATCTACACGCAGGAAGTCGATGCGAAGCTGACGGTGGTCACGTCGCTTCTGGAGCCGATGATCATTCTCGTGCTCGGTTGCATCCTGGGGGCGGTCGTGCTGGCGATGCTCCTGCCGATATTCCAGATCAACCTCTTGATCAAGTAGAGCGCGCATGAACGTAACGGTGGTCTTGGAGATCGGGAATCCGTGGCTCAAGGTCGTCGTCGTGCGCTCGGCGATCGGCACGACGTACGTCAAGGCGCTGGCGCTCTTCCAGCTCGCCAACGGCACCGACGAGGTCATCGCGAAGCAGGTCGTGGATTTCCTAAAGGGCCAGAAGATCAAGCACGCCCAGACCGCCATCGTCTCCTTCTCGCGCAACGCCGTCACCCTGCGCAACCTGCGCATCCCGTCGGCCAACCCCTCCGAGATCGACGACATGATCAAGCTCCACGTCGGCCGCCAGGTCCCCTACGCCAAGGAAGAGATCATCAGCGGCTACCGGATCGTGGGCAAGGACACGATGGGTTATTCGAAGGTGATGCTCGCGATCGTCCACCGCGAGAGCGTGCGCCGCGTCTTTCGGATCCTGGAGCGGTCGGGCCTCTACACCGACCGCCTCGAGTTGAGCTCCGACGGTGTTTTGTCGTGGCTGTGTCTCGCCCTCAAGGGGACCGACGGTCCCACCAGCGAGTCCTTCATCATCCTCGACGTGGACAACACCTTCACGGACTTCATCATCTCAGGGTCACAGAACATCCTCTTCAGCCGCGTCATCACGCAGGGCCGCGAGCAGCTCGTCGAGCAGGAGAAGTGGCCGAAGTTCCTCGGCGAGATGAAGCAGACGCTGGTCATCTCGCAGGGCGAGGAGATCACGCACAAGCCCAGTAAGATTTATCTGACGGGTGCCGGCGCGGGCTTAGAGAAGCTGGCGGCGACGATCGAGACGGAGTTCAATCTCCCCCTCGAGAAGGTCGCGTCGTTGGGGGGCCTGCCGCTGGCCAAGGAGGTCACCGTGGAGCCCGAGGGGGCACTCGAGGAGGCGTCGTTCTCGGCCCTCCTGGGCCTGGGCCTCGACACGCAGAAGAAGAAGATCAATTTCGTCCTGCCCGAGGCCCAGATCCGCAAGGCCCTGCGCGAGAAGACGCGCGATGCCATCATCCTCGGGTCGAGTGCGATGTACCTCATTCTCATGTTGTGCGGCATCTATGTGGAGCGCATGCACGCGAAAGAGGCGCGGTTGGGCCTGATCGAGGAGCGATACAAGACGATGGAGGAAGGCGTCGAGATGCTCGACGAGAAACTGGAGCGCATCCGCCAGATCAAGTCCAAGCGTGACACCAGGTCGCTGGCGCTCAATTATCTTTTCGAAGTCTCGCGCCTCCTGCCCGGCGAGATCCTCGTGACGAACATCGGCTTCAAGAAGGACGAGCAGTTGACGATCAAGGGGCGCACGGCGCAGATGTCGGACATCTTCAAGTTCATCACGCTGCTTGAGACCTCGCCCTACTTCAAGGACATCCAGACGCGCTACACGACGCGCCGGACCTTCAAGGGCGTGGACTTAAACGAGTTTGAGCTCATCTGCCCCGTCGATAACGGGGGGGATGGAAAAGACAAGGCCAAGAAGGATGCTCGAGAGAAGGGCTGAGCATGGCGTTGAAAAAGCGCGAGATGGTGCTGGCGTATGTGATCGTGGGGCTCCTGGGCGCGGGGGGGGTGGTGCGCACGATCTTCGTGCCGTTCCAGGAGCGCCTGGCGACGCTCGAGCGCACCCTCACCGTCGAGGAGGCGCGCTTCAAGAAGGGCGCGAGCCTGCGGGAGTACGGCGATACCATCACGAGCGAGTACGCCCAATACGAGAGCTACTTTTCGCTGGGCGGCATCTCGGACGAGGAGGCCGTCGCCGCGTTTTTGAAAGAGATCGAAAAGCTCAGCCGCGTCACCGAGCTGACGATCCTCGACATGAAGCCGCAGAAGAACGTCGAGGCGGACAAATTTTCCAGGCAGTTCCAGATCGTGGTGAAGGCCGAGTCGGGGATGGGTGCGCTCGTGAGATTCTTGTACGCGCTGTACGCCTCCCCGCTCCTGTTCAGCGTCGAAAAGATGACCGTGCTGCCCAAGACGGACGACTCCTCCCTGCTGAGCGCCACCCTGACGGTGGTCGGCGTGGTCTTCACCTAAGTCCCATGAGACAAAAAAGCTCACGGCACATTTGTCTTTCGCCTTGACAGATAGTGACAGATAGGAATAGAGGAAAAGGAGGTATTCATGAGGCACAGGAGAGGGTTTACGTTGATCGAGATCATGTTGGTCGTAATCATCCTGGGGGTGCTCGCGGCGATGGTCGTGCCGCGGCTGACCGGCCGGTCGGATGAGGCGCGCCGTTCCGTCGCCAAGACGGATATCGAGTCGAACCTCGCGCTCGCCATCGACCTGTACGAGGTCGACACCGGCGGCTATCCGTCGGAGATAGGCGACCTGTTGGAGCAGCCCGGCGCGGTGACGGGCTGGAAGGGTCCCTACCTCAAGAAGGCGCCCAAGGACCCGTGGGGCCGCGAGTACGTGTTCCGCAACCCGGGCACGCACAACCCAGACGGCTACGACCTCTTCTCAAAGGGCAAGGACGGCGCCGAGGGCGGCGACGACGACGTGACGAACTGGGAAGAGTAGGCCTGCGCGACCCGTCGCCAGACGGTTGCGTCGGGGCGTTGTGCCGGGACAAAAGGATGAAAACGGCGGAGCAGCGAGACAAGAAGGCGTTCACGCTCGTCGAGCTTTTGGTGGCCGCGGCGGTCATCGCGGTCGGGATGGTCTATGTGCTGGGCGCCCTCGGCCGGTGCATGACGGCGCTGACGGCGTCAGAGCGTATGGTGACGGGGACGTTTCTTCTGAACAACAAGTTGTGGCGGCTCGACGAGATCTACCGGCACAACGAGGGTGCCGAGGAGGACACGGACAGCGGACGGTTTACCGAGCCCTACGAGCGCTTTGAGTGGACCCAGTCCACGACGACGGTCTCAGCGTGCGTGGGCGATGAATTCAACCAGACGACGGCCCTGCACGAGGCCTTTTTAGAGGAGACGGTGCGCGTGTCGTGGAGGCAGGGCAAGGCGACGCGCGACATCAGCGTGACGCGTTACGTCCCGCGCCGCCGGCTTGACGTGTGAGGCGCGGTGAGAAAAA
>Ga0315544_1001153_pt1 | contig 21441 bp, 32 predicted proteins | sample SalMarSW160130MG_2_FD_202543 | JGI IMG/M metagenome (GOLD analysis project Ga0315544, IMG submission 202543) | Salt marsh sediment microbial communities from the Plum Island Ecosystem LTER, Massachusetts, United States - Salt Marsh Sediment SW1601-130 ... | reverse complement strand
TAGTCCTGTACTCAACAGCTCCTACAACTAAAAATAGAAGGGCTATATATGAAGTGTGATTAAAAATATGAAATATTCCACCAGCCACTCCTAAATTGGTCCCTAAGGCAATCCCCAGGATCATATACCCTCCCTGTCCGACTCCATGCCAGGCTAATAATCTTTTAGAATCATTCTGGAGCATTGCAATAAATGTAGGGATTACTATATTGATAACTCCTATCCAAGCAAGAATATAATTAAAACTCAATAAACCATGCCCCAAATTAAGAAAAGGTTTTAGCCCTAATATCACATAAAAAATTACAAGAAAACCATACATTCCCATTCTAACCAATATTCCAGAAAGCACTGCTGAAAAAGGTGAAGGAGCCTCAGAATGAGCAGGAGGAAGCCAGGTATGAAATGGTAAAACTGCATTTTTAATTCCGAAGGTAATAAAGAAAAAGATTAAAATGAATAAAATATATCCAGGAGAAGCAGAAGCTACAAGAGGAGCAATCTCTGAGATAGTCAAAGTCCCATAATTGGTATAAATGGACAGAATTCCAATAAGCATTGTTACAGAACCAATAATAGACATAATGATATATTTCATTCCTGCAGCTAAAGCAGGGCCCCGGTTATAACTTATCAGAAGAAAAGCGCTCCAGGACATAATCTCCCAGAAGATATAGAAGGAAATTAAATCACCTGATAAGACAATTCCCAACATTCCAGCATTTACCAGAAGCATCATAAGGTAATAGAAATCAGTTCTTTCTTTCCCCTTTATATAGCTTAAAGAAAAAATAATGGAGAATGTTCCTATTGCAGCTATGGTAATCGCAAAAAGCCAGGAGAGCATATCTATTCTTAAAATAAGAGGTAGGTTAAAAAATCCTAAATAAAAGATGCTCTCAGAGAAATTACTATAAAGAAATGCAGTCAGACCTAATAGAACAAACGAAATAAAAACAGCAAAAATATCCCTGACTTTAGAGGAAATCTTTCCCAAAAGATAGGTTAGAAACGCTCCTATAAAGGCTATTAAAAGTAAAATTTGTAAATACATCTTTTTATTTTAATACTAATTTTATATATGCTACTCTATCCAAAAATTCTGAAGCAGCAGAGTTTAAAATATTAGTCATTATTTTTGGATAAACCCCTATAACTATAATAAGCGCCATAAGAATAACCATTGGTATCAATGCTGCTAATGGGGCTTCCTGGATTTTTGCATTAATACCTTTTTGTGCCGGTAGCCCTTTAAAATAAAGAGCCTGAATAACTTTAAAAAAGTAAGCTCCTTCAATTACTGTCCCAATAAGCACAATCACTATAAAAACTGTATACAAAACATTCTGTTTGAGAAGAGCAGAGAAAACAATCATAAGTTTAGAAGGAAAACCAATAAATGGTGGAAGACCTATTAAGGAAAAAGCACCGATAGTGAAAGCTAAACATGACAAAGGCATCTTTCTCCCTATTCCCTGTAAAGAATTTATCTCCATTGAACCCGTGCGGTAAATCATATATCCTGTGGCAAGGAAGAGTAAAGATTTGGACAATACATGGGTTATAAGTTGAAATAGCCCTCCTGCAATTCCCTCTATGGTTCCTACTCCCAAAGCGAAAAGAATCAGCCCCATCTGACCTGCACTTGAGTAAGCAAGCATTCTCTTTATATTATTCTGGCTGAATGCAGACAATTCTCCCACCAATAGAGTCAACAGCCCCAAAAGTAGAAGAAAAAGAAAGAAATCCTGTGCACCAAATAAAGTAAATACCACTCTGGCTATTGCATAAATTCCTATTTCTATAGCTATTCCTGAAAGAATAGCACTTATGGTAGAAGGAGCAGAAGAATGGGCATCAGGAAGCCACGCATTTAAGGGAAATATTGTTGCTTCTACCCCAAAGCCAGTAACCATTAAAATTAAAGGTAAAATAAGCTGTACAGAAGTTGGCGAATCAATATTCTGAGCAATATCTGCCATATTTAAAGTCCCAAACTGTCCGTAGAGAAAAGCAATACCTATCAAAACAAAAGAAGAACCAACAGAACCTTGAACCAAATATTTGGAAGCAGATTCAACACCTGGTTTATCACCTAAATAGGCTACAAGAGCATAAGAAGAAATACAGAGAATTTCATAGAAGACGAAAAGGTTAAATATATCTCCAGTCAATACAACACCTGTTGCCCCGGTAAGAAGTAAAAGATAAAGCATATGATATCTTTCCTCTTGTCCTCTATTCCTTTGCTTATCTTTTGCTCCTATATAACGTGTAGCATATATGGAGACTAAAAAACCTATCAAGGCAATTAAGCAAGAAAAAAGTATCCCTATGGGACCGACAACTAAATTTATGCAGAAAGGTGGAGGAAATCCTCCCAACTTAACAATTATAGGTTCTCTTAAAACTTTTGATATCAGGATAATAGAAACAATCAGATTAAACAGCATACCAACGATGGGAATAAATTTGGCAATTTTTTTAGAAACAAATCCGAACAAAGGGATAGAAAAAGCTAATCCAAGAGGAATAGCAATCAATAATATCGGATTCACCATTTTTGCTCCTTTATCTTCCTCATATCTAGTGTTTTATAATGTTGATATAATCGGATTGCCAGAGAAAGCGCCATTGCCAAAACTGCTACACTTATAACAATTGCTGTTAAAACAAGCGCTTGTGGAACCGGGTCAACCATACTTTGCGGGTCCAGGTTCGGATTTGAAAAAATAGGTGCAGTTCCTTCCCTTATGAACCCAACAGTAATAAGTAAAAGATTGACTCCTGTTGCTAATATGCTCAGACCTATTATCTTCTTAATTAAATTATGCCTGGTTATAATAATAAATAAGGCAATAAGTATAAGCCCGAATGCTCCTATATAATAGATATAGTCAGATAAAAAATTCATAATTAGCTTTCCTCTATCAAATTATCAATGACTCCTGTTAATTCTGAACCAACCTTAAATCCAATAGCGATATAAATTATAGGAATGATACCAGCACTTAAAAGGGTGTTTGGTATTCCTTTAGGTAAAAAATTAAGAAGAAAATAGCCACCAAAAACTAATCCCAAAAGACCTATAATTACAAAAGTAAGTCCTGCCAGAGACTCTGCGATCTTGAAACGGTTTCGATTTATCTTCTTTTTTTCACAACCTAAATAAACCAAAAGATATCCAGAGGCGATTATTGCTCCACCCTGAAAACCTCCACCTGGCGTAAGATGCCCGTGTAAAAATATATAACTCCCAAATAACATAATGAAAGGGAAGAGAAATTTACAACCAGTGGAAAGAACAGCACTGGAAGGAACAACCTTCTTTTTAGTTTTTCTTTTAATGGTGGCAAGAATAGCTCCCAATCCTACAGCAGCGATAAGGAGAATAGTAACTTCTCCTAAAGTATCATAACCTCTGTAATTCAATACTACCGAGGTAACTATATTTGCAGCACCGGTCTCATCTATACCTTCATTTATATAGTAATCGCCTACCGTTTCTTTGGGAACACCAAATGGGATCCATATAACAGATAAAACAACAGCAAAAGCTATTATAAAAAGAAGGATCAATCCTATTATATTGCTTATATTCTTCATTCTTCTCTCTTAGTCCTCCTAATTGCAATAATTAAAATAGCGGTTACTAAAGCTGCACCAATTGAGGCTTCTGCTATAGCCACATCAGGGGCCTGCAGGAAATAAAACAGAATGGCCGAACAAAAACTAACTACACCTGCCACGATTGCGGCACTTAATAAATCCTTAATGACACATGCAGCAATTGCACATGTTAACATAATAACTACTACAAGAGTGACAAAAAAAATCATCTCATTTACCTTCTTATATTTTTAAATCTTGCTAATAGCATCCTGAGCAGCCAATACAATTGGATACATAGTAGGAGCACTGGTTAAATATGGATGGGTCGCCATCTGTAATGTTTCTAATTCTGTCATAGAAACCCTCTGCTGAATAGCCATTCCGATTATATTGATTATCTCACCAGCTGAAGTACTTCCACAGGCCTGCCCACCCATTAGTATTCCTGATTGTCGGGAAAAAGTCAGTTTTACTCTAATATTACTTGCTCCTGGCAAGCTTTTAGGATGTTTATCTACACTTTCTGCATTTCCTACAATAATTTCAAAACCTTCTCTTTTAGCACTCACTTCCGTAAGACCTGCCGAACCAAAAGCCAGACCATTCACATAGGTAGAATAAATTGCTATTGTACCTTTATTTTCACGGACAACCTTTAATTGATAAAGATTCGAGCCTGCCACTCTTGCTTCAGCAGTAGCAGTTGAAGCGAGCATGACCACAGTATCTCTTCGCGTATAAAAATCTCTTTTCCCTGCGCAATCCCCTACTGCAAAAATATCGGGATCAGAAGTACGCATATACTCATCTACCCAGATTCCTTTACCTCTACCCAGATCCAAACCAGCATCAATTGCTAATTTTGTATTAGGAATTGCCCCTATGCCCAAAATAACAGCATCTATTTCTAACTCCTTGCCATCTTCAAATCGAACTTTCTCAACTCTCTCTTTACCTGATATTTCTGTACATGTTTTGTTGAGTAACAGCTCAACACCTTTATTCTTAAAGCTTTCTTCAACATGTAGAGAACATTCCTCATCAAAAGAATTTGCCAATAGATGCGGAAGAATTTCCACTAAATAGACATTGATCCCGTCTATATTTGAAATCTCATCGGCGAACTCTACTCCGATAAATCCTCCTCCAATTATCATAACGTTTTTTGCTTTTTTGACTTCTTCAATGCATTTTATAAGGTAATCCATGTCTTTAAATATAGGATACACACCTTTTTTATCAATGCCGGGAATTTTCGGTACAACCGGTAAAGAGCCCATGGCTAAAACTAATTTCTCGTAATCGTACTTATCTCCTTTTTTTGTCTCTACACTTTTCTTCTCTCTGTCAATCTTAGTTGCTTCATCAACTATTACTTCAATATTGTTTTTTATCAAACCATCAACTGATAAAATATTATCCCGGGGATCCTTTAGACTATAAAACATATATGGAATACCGCAAGGGATACAGCCAGTTTCTGTATTCTTTATCACTAAAACATCTTTATCTGGATAGTATCTTTTAGCTGTTATAGCACTTACGATCCCTGCAGGGCCTGCACCAATGACTACTATACCTACTTTTTTATTCATAGAACATCTCCTTCAAATATTATAATAATGACCAAAATCATTTTGTTTTCCTGTAATCCTTAATTTTTTTAGCTTCATCTACAACACTTCTATCACACAAAGGAACACCAATTCTGCGAGCAGCTCTACCCAAGGCATGATTGGATATAGGATTACTTAGAAGAACAAATATAGCAATGATTAAAGCTTTCCAGAACAAAGACGGTTCCAATATCCCTACACCAATAATAGTAGAGAAGCACCCGAAAGTGGTGCACTTTGTTCCTGCCTGCAGCCGGTTGTAAACATCAGGCAGTCTAAATATTCCCAAACTTCCTAAAAAAAGGAATAGTGCGCCAATTCCAATTAAAATCAATCCTGCTATATGCATTTTAAATCCCCCTTTCCAAAAACCTCGCTATTGCTACAGAACCTATAAAACTTAAAACTGCATAAACTAAAGAAACATCTAAATAAATACCTCTTTCAAAGATGAAGCCTAAAAGAACTAACAAAGCTGTAGTTACCGTAGAGAACGTATCCAATCCCACTGCCCTATCGGCAGGAGTCGGCCCCCTGAGCGTCCTTAAGAGGCAAAGAAACATACCTGCACCAATAAAAATAAGATAGATCGTTATTACATCCATATCATTCAAATATTATCCTCAAATATTTTTCAAATTTCCCTGCAATGAGTTTTGTTCTTTCTTTCATATTCTTTCCTTTAACATTTATCCAATGAACGAGAAGAGTATCCCCTAATATATCCAAAGTAAATGTCCCGGGAGTTAAGGTTATTGAATTTGCCAGGATAAGTTTTGCTATATCCTGCTTCAAACCTGTTTTTATAGTTACAATCCCTGGTTTTATTGGCATCTTAGGATGAATAACCCTGTATGCAACATCGAAGTTTGCCCTTACTATTTCCAGCAAAAGCACAAGGATATAAACTATGGAAAAAAATATTCTCTTTATGCTTAATGGAGGCAATCCCAGTTCAAGATAATTCTTACTTAGAACAAGAGAAAGGATAAGACTGATAATGATTCCAGCAGTAAGTTCCTGAAGATTCACGGTAGAGGTAAGAGCCAACCATACCAGCATCAGGAAAAGGAATAAATAAAGAAAATTTTTCAACTTACAAGTAAAACTAAGACGATTTTTGTGTGAATTAGAAACCAGGGAAGATTTTTTACTCACTGATTTCTTATAGCCTTCAGCCAAAAATTAGTCCTCCTCTCCAATATTAGTGTTATAGTATTCGCCAAAAATTTGTATGTCAAGGATTTTTTCAACTTATAAGTAAAACTAAGACGATTTTTGTGTGAATTAGAAACCAGGGAAGATTTTTTACTCACTGATCCCTTATAGCCTTTAGCTAAAAATTACTCCTCCTGTCCAATGTTAATGGGGACTTTAACAAAAAAAGCAGTAGTAAGTATGTACTTTCCCAACTGCTTTCAATCCTTATGCAAAGGCCCTCTGTTATAGGTCTTGCCGGTGCTGCAAATCTTTGCACTATCTCTCATATTACAGTCTCAGCTGTTGCCTATTTCCCCTCGTTTGCCAAAGAACCTAATCTGTTTGTTAAAAGTTTCCTTTCCGAATTTTTAATTTCGTGAAGCCATAATAAAGTGACCTTAAAATGTAAATTCAAATTTTGGGTATAAACCCAAAACTTGACTATAAAAATATAAATAATTAAAATTAGGTATATTTAAAATATTTAGATAAACCCAAAATATCAACACTTATCTTAAAATTAAAATTTTATTAATAAAAATAATTGAATATCACTTAGATGATCACCGGATACCTTAAGAATTAACATGCTATAAAATTAATAAAATAATACTACATAAAAAATGATTAAAGTAGATAAATGGACAAAAGAACATGGCGTAAAATTTCTAAAAGAAGTAGGAATTAAAAAAGGAAATATAATTTTTGATTGCTGTTGTGGAGAAGGGAACTATACTTTACCAGCTGCCAGGATAGCTGATCAAAATGGTCTTGTATACGCTATGGATATGAATAAAGACAAAATCAACACATTAAAGGAGAAATCTAACTCAGAGAATCTCAGCAATATCAGGATAATAGAAGAAGAATTTAAAAAAGTTATACCGCTAGCAGATAAATCAATAGATATTGCACTTCTTTATGATATATTCTGGTATTTTTCTGTTGAGAATATAAAATTATCAGTACTGTTAGATGAAGTTTATAGGATTTTAAAAGACAACGGTTTAATTTCAGTTTACCCGGAACATATTGATAGGGATAAGCTTAAAAAAATAATAATAAATACTAATTTTAAATTAGAAAAGGAACTTTTTAATACTATACTTCATGATAATAACCTTCAAAAAGGATATATCTGGAATTTTAAGAAAGTATTAAAATGAAAAATCAGTCTTTTAAAAATTATATTATTGTGTCCTGTGGGACATTGTCCCCCGAACTTAATTACCTGAAAAAAAACAACTTCCTGGATGCTGTAAAAATTTTATACACAAAACCAGGCAGGCACGAAGTTCCCAAAGAACTTGAAAGCCAGTTAATAGATAAGATAAATGTTGCCAAAAAATATTCCGAAAATATCATAGTAGTTTATGGCGGTAAATACTGCTACATCAATATTAAAGAACCAGATAAATCCATAGATGATATAATAAAACAGCAGGGTGGAAATATCAGCAGAATAAATGCCAGCCACTGTATAGATATGCTGGCCGGTGAAAAAGAAAGGGACGAAATAGCAAATACTGTGGCAAAAGGTGAAAAAATATGGTGGCTTACGCCAGGATGGATACTGTACAGGCATGATGTCTTTCAGGATTGGGATAAAGCAATGGCAAATGAAAATTTCCCAAAGCATACCGGAGGAGCTATTTTGCTGGACGGTATCGGTTTCTGGGACGAGTACATTGAAAAACATCCTGAAAAAATTCTGGAATTTTCAGACTGGATGGGAATTGAGATACAGCCCTACAATGTTTCCCTTGACAGATTTAAAAACCTTTTACTGGAAAAGGTCAAATAAATACAATACCTTACCGGTTAAAAACTATAAAAACTAGGAAGAACAAGGTAATTACCATTGGTTAACAAAGACATAAAGAACAAAGTTAAAAAAATATATGAAGTTTTACCTAAATTAGATGACAAGCGTTGTGGTTACAGGACATGCGGAGCATTCGCGTTAGCAGTAGTAAAAAGAGAAGCACTCTGTTACGGCTGCGTTACCGGCGGTCAAGAAGTCGCCGAAAAAGTATGCAATATAATGGGAGAAAAAGTTCCCGATAAACAAAGAGTTGCATCAGGATATAGAAATAATAATTCAATGACTTACGGTATTGGATATGGTAGAGGTATGGGTAGAGGTGGAAGAAGTATGGGATACAGAAGTCGCTATCATACTAATCCAGCCTCCCCTGAAGGATTTAGATATCAGAAAACAGATCCCAAAGGTCCGTGGAAATGGGCTGATGAAAATTATTACCGCAATAGTCAGACCAGGAATAATATGGACCCCGAACAGGAAAAAAACATGCTAATAAAAAAATCTGAATCAATCAAAAGGCAACTTGATTATATAAAAGAAAGGATAAATAAGCTTGAAAAAATAAAAAGTAATGATTTGTAGATTATAGTAGGTTAACTTAAAAACCGGTTGCAGTATACTTTAAAAGAAAGGAGAAAAAATGCCCTGGGTAGATAAGGATAGATGTATAGGTTGTGGAATCTGTGTAGATGAGTGTCCCGTAGATATCATATTTCTAGAAGATGATATTGCTGGAATAGACATGACCGGCTGCATTCATTGTGGAAAGTGCCATGACGTTTGCTCTGAAGACGCAGTAAGGCATGATAGTGAGAAAACACCCGACCGGATAAAAGCAAATATAGAACAAACAAAAAAATTTATGGATGACTGTGAAAAATATCTTGGCAACAAAGACGAAAGGGGGAAATGTCTTAACAGGATGAAAAAACACTTTAATAATGAAAAAGTAATCGCTGAAAAAACATTGGAAGAACTTGAATCAATTGACTGATTTAATAAACTGCCCTTTAGCCTTGTATCATAAGGTATTTATAATAAAAAATCATTATTACATTAGGATCAGGTAATATAATGGATTCTTCTAAAAAAATTAAAAAATTAGAACAGGAAATAACAGAAATAAAGAATAAAATAAAAGAAAAAGAATCAAGTCTTCCTGCTCATTCTGTTAAACCTGAAATGATGTTGGAATTAGAAGAACTGGAAGAAGAACTAAGAAGTAAAAAGAAAAAACTTAACCAACTAAAATCTCAATTAACCTGATCATATGACTTTAAATTATAAAACATAATCATACCTGATAAGATTTTTATTTCTTTCTTATTTAAAATATCTTATGTTATATATACAGACTGTAGTATGAAAAAATAAATTTAAAACATTAAATATTTTCAGGAGTTTAAAAATGAATGATTACAAAGGTAAGGTCAGAGGTAAAAGATTTACGTACAGTACTGGTATAAAGTTGACAGGAAAAGGAGAAGGCACAATAGAATCAATAGACAAGCCTTCTATTAAATTATCAACTCCGGTTGAATTTGGCGGCAAAGCTGGAATATGGACACCAGAAGAACTGCTGGTGGCATCAGTCAATTCCTGCCTCATGACAACATTCTCCTATTATGCTGCGGAAAAGGATTTTAAATTCATAAGTTATGAAAGTTCAGCTGAAGGTATTATTGAACTATTTGAAATGAAATATTCCTTTTCCAAAATGACAATCAGACCGAAAATAACAGTCAGCTCCAAAGGTGATATAGAGACAGCGAAAAATCTGTTAAAAATTTCTAAAGATAGCTGTTTTATTTCAAATTCTTTAAAGGCTGAAATAATCCTGGAACCAGAAATAAAATTGGCCTCTTGACTAGTATAAAAATTAATTATTATTTAATAAAAAATATAAAGGTAATAAAAATAGTAAATTAAAATCTACTATGGGAATCTGGTAATGAGCAAATTTTATCCAGAATCAAAAGTTGAAATCAGCGGATTTTTTGCAAAATACTATGACTATTTATTAAATATTGTAACACTGGGCAGGTACTCTTCATTGATTAAAAAAATAGTTTTATTAATGAAAATCAAACCAGGACACAGAATAATAGATTTTGGAACTGGAACAGGAAGAAATGCCTGTTTGATGATGAATCAACTCTCTCTAGAAGGGGAGCTTTTAGGTCTTGACACTTCTAAAGAGATGATTACCCAATTTAAAAAAAAGTGTGCCGAGTTTCCCAATGCTAAAGTTATCTATAAAAGGATTGACCAAGACTTAGACTATGAAATGTATTTTGATAAAGCTTTTATCTCTTTTGTATTACATGGATTTCCCCAGGAGGCAAGGAAGAAGATTATCAGGAATGCCTTCAAGGCGTTAAAAAAGAATGGTGAATTCTTTATATTGGATTATAATGAACTTTCTTTTAAAAAAATGCCTTTTTATTCCAGGTTTCTTTTTAAACGTTTTGAATGCCCTTATGCTCTTGATTTCATTGAAAGAGATTGGAAAAAACTTTTAGAAGGACAGGGATTTGGCAACTTTTCAGAACATCTCTACTTTAAGAAATATATAAGATTGTTAAAAGCAAGGAAAATGCCATAATATTATTAATAAGCATATTAAATAAGCTATTTTTTAAAATAAGATACAAAATATCAATAGGAGGTTAGAATGTGTCTTTCTAAAGTATATTTAGATAAGGAAGAAAAAGATAAAATACTTATAGAAGAAGCTTCCGGTATAGTAAATGACCAGGGTACCATTGAAGTTTATTCAATTTTAGGTGAAAATAAGAAAATAAAAGGCTACTACATAAAAAAGGTCGACTTTCTCAAGAGCACCACAATTTTAGCCAAAAAAAGTGATAAAGAATGAAAAATAAAAAAACATCTAAATCTGATATCAATAAATTAAAACTATTAATGTCTTACTGGATTGAACATAATAAAGAACATATCCAGGACAATCAGGTCTGGCTCCATAAGATAGAAAAAATGGGACTTAAAGAAGTTGCAGCCGATCTTAAAAAATTTATTGAACTTTCAAAAGAAGCAAACAAGCATATAGAAATGGCAAATAAAAAATTAGGACAAGACCGCCTTTCAGAACTAAAAGAAACATCTGAAAAAAAACCCCGGGTAAAATCAGGAAGAGGCGAGGTGGAATATAAATCAGAAAGTATTAATTTTAACCAGATCGGGATTATTAGAACCCCGTATAAAGATAATGCGCCTTACCAGCCTGTGCATGCAGATGAAGGAACCTTTTATATAGAAATCAATCCCCAATATGTAGACGGGCTTGATAAGCTTTCAAAATTTTACTATATCTATGTCATATATCATATACACCGGATAAAAAAGAAATTATCAATGACTATATCCACACCGTGGACTGACGGCACAAGGGTAGGTGTATTTGCAAGCAGGTCACCGGTCCGCCCGAATTCCATCGGACTTAGCGTTGTCCGTATAAAGAATATTGTAAATGGCAGGATTTTCACATCTGGCCTGGATGTATTTGATGGAACACCGCTACTTGATATAAAGCCATATGTAAAGGACCTCGATTCCAAGCCAGATTCCAACTATGGATGGATCTCAGATATAAATGATTATAAACATCTCCTTTTACATATAAAAGGTATCCCTCACAATCATTAATTATATTAATGTGTGGACAGCACTTCATTTGATAAGTTATCTAGCTTTTTCAATAGCTTTTCTAGGGCAGGCTTTAATACATTTATAACATCCCGAGCAAAGACTTGTATTAATTATAGGTGCTTCATATGGTTCTTCTTGTTTGATGATCTTTTTAGGACAGGCACTTATCGCTCTACATATACCGTCTTTAAATTCCTTAGGATCACATTTATTATAATTAACTATGGCTATCTTACGTGGCATTATTAGTATTTAACACTTCTCTCTTTAGACTTTTAAAATCCCTGCCGCTTTCAGTATATCAGGGACTTTTTCTTCCTTGCCGATAGCCATGATATGCACGCCATCGCATATCTTTTCATCTTTTATTCTTTTTATTAGATTTCCGGCGATTTCTATTCCTTGTGATAATCCTTCCCCTTTTGGCATTTTAGCCAGTTCATCTATCAGATTTTGGGGAACAAAAATACCGGGAATATTATCATTCATCCATTTTGCCATCCCGGCGCTGACCAACAGGACTATTCCTGCCAGTATTTTCACACTCTTATTTATACTTCGGCTGTAATCTACAAATCTCTTTAACTCATCTAAATCATAAACAGCCTGGGTTTGAACAAAATCAATTCCAGCTTTTAGTTTTTTCTCAAATTTAATAAGCTGTGGTTCAATCGGATCTGCAGACGGGGTGGCAGACGCGCCTATGCAAAAATCAACTCCTCCATCAAGGTCGTTGCCGGAGTGATCTTTCCCTGAATTTAGATTTCGTACAAGCTGTATTAATTGAACTGAATCAATATCATAAACAGGCTTCGCTTCCGGGTGATCCCCCATCTTAAGGGAATCTCCGGTAAGGCAGAGGACATTTTCTATACCCCTGGAATATGCAAAAAGCAGGTCGCCCTGAATTGATAATCTGTTCCTATCACGGCAGGTTATCTGAAATATAGGCTCTCCTTCACGCTCATTTATAAGAAGACATCCTCCCAGAGAAGGATACCTCATAACAGCGCTCTGGTTATCTGTGACATTTAATGCGTCAACCTTATCCTTAAGGAGATTTATACTATTAACCATTTCCTGTGTATTGGTGCCCTTTACCGGGCCAATTTCTGCTGTTATTATAAAATTATCTTTTTTTAATACTTTTTTAAACGACTCAACCATTTACTTCCTCCCGTTATTAATTAAAAACTTTTCAAAACTTTCCCAAGATAAATATATTACTCAAGAGAAAGAGGCTCCACTTCCAGTTCCCTGGGTCTTTGCATCTTACTCCAATCCTTTGTTGGTAAAATTTCCCGCATCTTATCCAGCTCTCCTAATTCCTTTAGCCTCTTATATATTAGAACCCATGCACAGTCATTGTCAGGATTTACCTCGCATTTTCCATCTTTCCTTGTTCCACCGCATGGACCGTTAAGCAAACCCTTTGCGCACTGGGTCATAGGGCATATACCGGCCAGCTTACCTAGTTCACATTCTCCACATTGAATACATTTTTCCCTGAACAAGCTGGGTCCACCACCCATATGTCCTATGGGATTAGTTGCCGGATAAATAGCCTTGGTCAAACCAAACTCGTTTTCTAATATATATTCCCGTACTACCTGTAAACCATCTCCACAACTGAGCATTAGGACAGCGTCGCAATCACTAATTTGCTTCTTATAACCTTCCATACGTTTTTTACTCCAGGGAGCATAGCAGGTAAATTCTCCAAATGGTGGCGCTATAGCAGCCAACACATCCTTTCCGTTTTTAATAAGGATATCTTTCATTTCATTGACTTCAGCTTCACCACCGGTATGAAAAACAGTTGCACAACCGCCGCAACCATAAATCACTACCTTTTTTTTACCGTCAAGATAATCAAGAATTTCCTCAATAGGCTTTTTTATCTGTCCTATCACTTCAACCTCCTTATACCAACTATATAATAATATTAAAGAAACAATCACATTTTTCTAAAGTCAGTCAAGCCGACAGGTCCCTGTGGGACAAGAACTATCATATCCGCTGTCTTTGCTGGATGATGAACCCAGACTAAAGGAAGAAAAGGTTTTTTGGATATTTTTACTTCCGCACTTTTTACAAATCAACTTCTCACCTTTTCCGCCACTTCTAATAAACAAATCAAACTTCTCCCCACAATCCTTACAGATATAACTATAAATCGGCATATTTTCACCCCCTTTTTAACCAACCAGCTTATATTTCTTAAAGACTTATTTTTTAAAATTTTATCCCCTTCTCAAATCTCAAATTTTACGCCTGCTTTTATGGGAACAAAAGCGTTTCCATATACTTCCTTGAAAATCAGCTTTGCGTCATATCCCGAACAATGAGCAGGTCCGACCTTTTCTACTCCCATTTCCTCAAGCTCTTCTGCTAAAGATCTTATTTCCGGCTCATATTTATCGATCAGGTGGAATCCTCCAAAAACAAGGTGAATCTTTCCATGGCCAAAATCCTTTTTTACCTTTTTTACAATCTTTATGATCCCGGGGTGTGCACACCCTGTGATCACTGCAAGCCCTTTATCAGTTTTTACCACCAGAGCCTGCTCAGACATATACTTTCCTTTATACTCGCCGGCAATCTCACCTGTAGTAAATATATTTTCTACAACCTTTGTTACTCTCTCCGATTCTATAAGTTCCCCCTTCAATCCCCTTACTTTTTTTTTAAATTCACTGCTGAAATTTGGACAGGCGTAAACCTTGAGCCCTTTCCTGTTCTTTAAAACCTCCCAGAGTCCTCCAGTGTGATCCCAGTGATCATGAGATATTACGACTGTCTTTATCCTCTCGATATCTACATTTAGATTTCTCATATTTTCCAAAAGCCAGAAGCCGTTTTCTCCCGTATCAAATAGTATCTTCTGATCAATTAAAAAAGACAGCCCCCATCCTCTACGCAGGTCTTTATTAATCGTCTCATTGTCGAAAAGAGTCTTCACTTCCATTGTTTATTTACTCTGTAGTTTATTAATAATTAAAAGCCAGTGGCACTTTTCATCATATGACTTAATACCATATCCCAGATCCTTAAAATATGAATATACAAAATCTCTACTGACACCGCTGTCTTCATGAATGTGCCCCTCTTCCTTATGTACACAGTCTACTATTTTCATTCCTCTTTTGTTAAAATCCGCCAGAATAGCCTTGCCGTCGCGGCAAAGCACCCTGTCTATCTCAGAGAGCATTTTATTAATATCATTTATATGATGGAAGAGATCAATAACAAATACATTATCGAAGCTTTCATTATTAAAGGCAAGTGAACTTCCATCCATTAAATAAAATTTAACGTTGTCAAGTATCTTTTCATAAGCAAGTTTAAGTGCAGTCTTCTTCAAAGCCTCTTCGTCTTTATCTACTGAAATAAACTTAGAGCCGGCTCTTGCCAATACAATAGTTGCATACCCGGATCCTGTACCTATCTCCAGGATACTCCCCCGCAGGGGTTTAGCCTTATTTAACATAAACTCCCGGCTTTTTATTAAATCAAGACCCTTTCTTTTATAAACAGAAATCCGTCTTTTAAAATTCTTATAATTAGTTTTGATTTCCTCTGTAGATATATCAGGAATAAACTGCATTTGCCTTCCCCTAAGTAGACTTAACCTGCCAATTCTCTCTCTAACAGTTTCCATATGTCACTTAATGTTTTTGCTACTTTATTATTCGAATACTCTATTATAGTCTTCCCCTCAACAACTGATTTTACTACTGCTTTGCTAAAAACCACCTTACCAAGTACCTGAATATTTCTATCTTTAGACCAGCGCTCTATTCTTTCTGTAATATCACAATTTAAATCATATTTATTTATTATTACTTTTACCGGAATATTAAAGTGCCTGGTAACGTCGATCACTCTTTCGGCGTCATGCAACCCTGAAAGAGTCGGTTCTATCACCACTACCGCACAATCAACACCTGCAATAGATGCGATTACCGGACAGCCTATGCCCGGCGACCCATCAATGACAACCCACTTATAACTTTTATCTTCGGCGATCTCTTTAGCCTTTTTCCTGACCAGGGAAACCAGTTTTCCTGAATTTTCCTCGGCAATACCCAATTTTGCATGAACTAACGGGCCAAATCTAGTCTGGGATATAAACCATTCACCAGAAGTATTTAATCTCATTTCTATAGCATTTTTAGGGCAGACGAGACTGCAGAATGCACACCCCTCGCAGGAAATAGGATCTATGGAAAAATCTTCTTTTACCGCTTCAAACCTGCATACCATACTGCAGGTACCGCAGCCCTCACAGTATTTCTTGTGTGTGAAAGCTGTAAAACCGCTTTTGAAGGTATGAGATTCCTTTATTTTGGGATCAAGCAGCAGATGCAGATCTGCCGCATCGACATCACAGTCAGCTAAAACCTTATCTTTTGCTAATGCAGCAAACGCTCCAGCTATAACTGTTTTCCCCGTACCGCCTTTTCCGCTTATAATGACGATTTCTTTCATTTTAGTTACTCCCGGCTTTATTTGATCCGCTTACTATCTTTTCTATCTCCTTAAACAATATCTGAAATTTTTCCTTGTATTCCGGCAGTGATTTGACAATGGAACCTCCCCTGGAATAAATTTCAGCGATTTTCTTGCTAAAAGGTATTCTCATCAGTATAGGAATATCTTCTTTTTGGCAATATTTATCTGTTTCTTTATTCCCCAGACCGGAACGGTTGATCACGACTCCAAATGGAATTTCCAATTTGCGGACCACTTCTACAGCCAACGACAGATCGTTTAATCCAAACGGTGTAGGTTCGGTTACAAGAATAACAAAATCAGTATCTCTTATTGCCGTAATCACCGGACAGGAAGTCCCGGGAGGTACATCAATGATCACAGTTTTTTCCCTGCTGATATGCTTTTTAACTGCCCGGATAACCGGCGGTGCTGCCATCTTTCCTATATTAAGTTTCCCATGTATAAACTCAATCCCATCTTTTCTTCCGATCTCTAAAACACCTACCTCCTCGTTTTCTTCCCTTAAGGCATCATTCGGACAAAAATATGTACAGGAACCGCAACCGTGGCATAATTCAGGAAAGATGAGCACCTTTTTACTGGTAATTGCAATAGCATTATATGCACATACTTCCTTGCAGCGCCCGCAGCCATCACATTTTTTCTGATCTACTACGGGAATGGGAACAAAAACAGGATCCCTGCGCCTAAAAAGTGGTTTAATAAAAATATGACTATTAGGTTCTTCAACGTCACAATCCAGCAGCTGTATATTATTTAAAGATAAAGCCAGATTAACAGCTACAGTTGTCTTACCGGTTCCGCCCTTACCGCTCGCAACTGATATTATCAATTACTCACCCGCTCCTGTTTACCCCCTGCCCATTCCAAAATGTGATCCTACATCAGGACCGGCAGTCTGCTTGTATTCACCTTTTTTAAATTTTTCTACAGAATCCTTTACGCTACCAGTTGCTCCTGAATAGACTCCTATTGACGCTGCAGATAAAACCCTGAATGCATTGGGTCCTATATTCCCGGTTATCACTGATTTTATATTCATATCCGAAATCATTTGCGCTGCCTGAATGCCGGCGCCTCCAGCTGCCTGACCACTCTTATTTTCAACGCTTTTAAAGTCATCACTTTCAGTATCATAGATGATGTAATAAGGACACCTCCCAAACCTGGGGTCAACATTAGACTCGAGAGTTGCACCATCCGAAGAAACTGCAATTTTCATATTATCGCTCCTTTATCTATTACTTTATATTAATTTTAGAACCACTTAAACGTAATCAATCTCTTACCACATTTAGAGCACTTTATCTTGCTTAATTTATATTCCTGATTACTGTGATTTAGATCTTCCCTTTTAACAAGGTAATGATAAGTACCCTTAAGGCACTTTTTCTTAATAATATCCTTGTCCGGGATATAATTACCACCTTCAAGCTTTATTGCTTTTCCTTCTACAATTGCGGTGATTATTTTCTTTCTTCCTGATTTTAAGAGCCGCTGGAAGGTAGACCTTGATATACCCATCTCCCTTGCAGCTTCTACCTGATTTAATCCCTGCCTGTCCTTTAGATTAAAAGCCTCAATCTCTTCCAGGGTCAAATTTAGTTCATCTAATTTAGTAATGGGAATACCCTGTGGTTTGTAATAGACAAATAGCGGTACTGTATTTACTATTTTGTCCAATATCGGTCTTGCTGTCATCTTTATATACTATCCCTGACCATCTTGGTACCACATTTTGGACAGACCATTTCATAACAGGGAACACCTATTTTATGATCGGCCTTACTGCCGCAGCTTGGACATACACATTTTCCACCGGGACCCATGCTCTGTCCTCCCATTCTACCTCTACCTCCACCTTTTCCTAAACCCCTACCTGTTCCAGGACCCTGGCCGGTAGGTCCAGTCCCATCTCCTCTTGGCATAATTAATACTCCTTTCAAGATTATTAAAATAATATATATGATTATTCATGGTCACACTCTGTTTTTTCTATCCCATATCCCTTTCCGGAACCCGGCCTGCAGATGCTTTCGCCACCTTCAAGAGAACCATCTATAATTTTACTTACCACTTCGTCAATTTTACCTTCAATGCCGAGTATAGCATCAATATTTGCCTGCCCGAAAAGCTCCTTTGCTCTCATTCCCATTCCCCCCGCGACTATGCAGCTGACACCATACTTTCTCAAATACTGGGGGAGATAACCGGGATGATGCCCTGGGTTGCTTATTGTTTCTTTATTTATCAATTTACCGTCTTTGATCTCTAATATTGTAAACGCCGGGCACCTTCCGAAATGCGGGGATACATTCTGACCATCTGTTGAAATTGCGATTTTCACTATGCTTACCTTTCTTTATAAATTATAAAAAAACTAACCTTTATAATAGTAATAATTAGATTTTTTATCACCGTATATTTTTGATTTTATTTTCTTTTGATCTAAAAGATTTCTCAAACTTTTGATGACCTCATTAATGTTTGATTGTAATGACTTGCTTATCTCCCTTGCGCTAACAGGTCTTCTTTTTACCAGTTCTATTATTTCCCGTTCAAGATCGATGTTTACCAGCTCTTGAGATTTTAATTTTGCATCTCTTATTATCTCTGCTTTCTTGCCTAAAATGTTTTCTATTTTTTTTAATTGCAAACTATCTGGTATTAAAACATCTCCCGGTCCTGACGGCCTTACCGGTGTGTTCAAATGTATCTTGTCTACACCCCTGCCGATTTTATCCATACCGTCAATTATTTTTTTAAATTGCTCCGTATACTTAATACTGTCATTAATGTCCTTGATTATCATCAATTCCAGCCATATCTTTCCCTTAAAGTCATTTAAAAGCAAGTCAAGTCCTTTTAAGACTTTTTTAAAAGTAATAACAGAATAAGGTTTGTTTATCTTTTTAAAACATATCTCGTTGGGAGCATCAAATGAGACTTTTACCAGATCCGCATTCTCAAGCGATTTTACCACTTCTTTTCTGTAAAGAAGACTCCCGTTGGTCAATACCGCAATAGGTATGTCGGTCAATTGTTTTACCTTGTCTATCAAAATCCCAATATCTGTATTTAAAGTAGGCTCACCTGAACCTGAAAAAGTAACGTAATCAATTGTTTTTTCACTTTCTATTACATTTTTTAGATCTTTTAAAAAACTGTTCATATCTATATCAACGTATCTCTTCCGTTTAGTAGTCTTATTTGTAGTTTTTCCCAGCTGGCAATAGATGCAATCATAGGTACATATTTTAAATGGAATAATATCAATTCCCAATGAATAACCAAACCTCCTGGATAGTACCGGCCCGTAAATCATACTCATCGATCTTTACTCCTATTTTTATTCTTTTTATTTGGATTAAAGGCTGATTCAATTCTTTTAACAATCTCTTCCATTTTCTTAAATGCAGCTGAATCCATATTCCCATATTTTACAAATACCTTACCGCTGTCACTTAGATCTACGATTTCTTTATCAATGGGTATATCACCTAAAAAATCTACATCAAGTTCGTCTGCAGCCTTTTTCCCCCCGCCTTTCTTGAATAAATCTATTTTTTTACCGCAGTGAGGGCACGTAAATCCGCTCATATTTTCGATTAGCCCTATATGAGGAATATTTAATTGCCTCGCGAACTGAATGCTTTTCCTGGAATCAAGCATAGCGACCTCCTGAGGGGTAGTAACCACTATTACTCCCGATAGATCCTTTATAAGCTGGACTACACTTAGAGGTTCGTCTCCTGTTCCCGGAGGTGAATCTATTATCAAATAATCAAGCTCACCCCAGTTCACATCTCTTAAAAACTGGCTGATTATTTTCATCTTCAATGGTCCTCTCCATATCACCGGGGTATCGGAATTCTCAAGCATTGAAGCAGTGCTTATCACTTTTAAGTTTTCAGACAATTTGATGGGATCGATTTTAGAATCTTCGCTGCCGGTTAATTTTTTATTTTCAATTCCCAACAGCTTAACAACATTCGGACCATGGATATCTACATCAAGCAGTCCTACTTTGTATCCTTTTAAGGAGAGCGCATAAGCCAGGTTTACCGCAATAGTAGTTTTCCCTACTCCTCCCTTTCCACTTATGACCATCAGCTTTTGCTTAATATCTGATATGTTTTCTTTTAATTTTCTATCTTCCACCATTTGTTATTCCTTGCTATTATTTCTTTTTTATTATTTTAATACTATATCAACTAAACCATTTTGTCTCTCATAAAATCCGATCCAGCTTCAGCTTAAATATAAATGAGGGTAGACACAACAGGCAGGCTTCTGTATCTACCCTCATTATTAACAGTTTTATCTGACATAATATTTATTCTTTTTTATCGCCCTTTTCTTCTTTTTTTATCTCTTCAATTCTTTTATTTATATCATTTAACTGCTGTTTTATATTTTCTGACTGGCTTTTCAGCATTTCTATTTCCTGCTCAGGTTTAATATCAGCTCCGTAAGGATCACCGTAGTAGGGGTATCTTGCTGCTCCGCCCCAGGCTGGTAGACCCATATTATATCTTGACCATCCCGGAAGACCTGTGTCATAGTTCCAATTCCTATATCCTCTTCCCTGGCCAAAACCTCCTCCTAAAGCTCTTCTACCGCCCGGATATCTCCCACTATAAGCATTGGCATATCCGGGTGCAGAATAACCTGCGCAATATCCTGCGCCTCTTCCAGTCATAGGACCCATTCCGGCAGGCCCTGTTCCATCTCCTCTTGGCATTTTTCCTCCTTTACATAATAATTTATTAAAGTTCAAACAATTTAAATCTTATATTTTCACTGTTTGCCCTCTTTTTTACATTATAGGCATAAGACCAAAACTATTATAATGGTCATATGCCCATAAGTCAAGTATGGATGAGAGAAGCTGGATGAGAATAAAAACTAAAATTTCTTTACCAGTTTTTTATCAAGGTCACCTTTTCGGTAAGAGTGGTACTTTTAAGGATTTCTTTTATATTTTTACCTTTTATTTTA
>Ga0315544_1001145_pt1 | contig 21502 bp, 18 predicted proteins | sample SalMarSW160130MG_2_FD_202543 | JGI IMG/M metagenome (GOLD analysis project Ga0315544, IMG submission 202543) | Salt marsh sediment microbial communities from the Plum Island Ecosystem LTER, Massachusetts, United States - Salt Marsh Sediment SW1601-130 ... | reverse complement strand
GCGACCACGGTGCCGTCGGCCTTAAGCCCCACCGTGTGCTGGCCGCCTGCGGTGACCTGGGTGATGTCTTTCCAGCCTCCCACATCACACTGCCCGAAGTAGTTATTTCCGACAGCGATCACGGTGCCGTCGGCATCAAGCCCTACTGTGTGATAGAAGCCTGCGGCAACCATGGGCGTTACTCGCTGTTGCTTCATAACAGAGGCCCCATTCAGGGCGATTGCGGAAGCAGTGCCGGGTCTATTTACCGCCGAATCAGTAATCGCATAGTCATCTGGTGATTGCATGGTTGCTGAAGCTGCCGTTACCCAAGCCGGAAGAATAAGACTGAAGACGAAAATGATAGCGAGCAAAGCCGGCAGGAGCATCTTCCTATTTTTGGCGAAGGCACCTGTTTTGTATCGGCTTAGCTCGACTAGTATGTTCTTCGTTGGCATTCTCTCCTCCCTGTGATTTACTTCTTATTATCTATCCGGCTTCCGACGCTGCCGGTACGCTGCAATATAGCGTCGGGCGCGCTGGTCACGGCCGAGCACAAGCTCGGCAGCCAGAATAATCGGTCGCACTTTGGCCACATCCGCAATGAGGCATGTGGCACCGGCGGCAACAGTCGCGACGACCCAGGCGTTATTAAGGAGTTCGCGGTCAGGCAAGCCGTAAGATACGTTGCTGGCGCCCATTGTCATGTTCACACCCAGTTCGGCCTTAATCCGTCGGATAGCTTCTATGACGTCTACTCCAGAACCAGGTTCAGCTCCTACCGCGAAAGCGAGGCAATCAATGACTAGGTCCTCACGGGATATACCTGCTGCCTCCACTTTTTCCACTATCTTATGGGCAATCCGTACCCTTCGCTCAGCGTCCTTGGGGATACCCTCATCATCCTGCACCATACCAATGACCGCAGCCCCATATTCCTTGACCATGGGCAGGACCCTTTTCAGACAGTGTTCTTCCCCAGTGACTGAGTTAACCAGCGGCTTGCCCTTATACACCTTGAGTGCCGCCTCGAGGGCGTCGGGGTTAGAACTATCAAGGCATAGGGGAACATCCACTGTGTCCATTACCGCCTGGACTGCTTTGGGCAGCACGCTTACCTCGTCGACGCCGAATGCTCCCACGTTGACGTCTAGCATGTCTGCCCCGGCTTGCACTTGAGCCAAGGCTTCCTTGCGGACAATCTCCAGGTCGCCAGCCTTGAGAGCCTCGGCTAGCTTATTCTTGCCAGTGGGATTTATACGCTCGCCGATGAGCACTGTGGGCCGGCTATCACCAATGATTACTTCCTTGCTCGGGCTAGATACTCTTGTTTCCATCAGTCTATTTCCTCCCTCTTGCGGCCTGTAATCCGATATCTTCCCAGGTAACTTGCCTGCATAAATGTTGCTTGAAAGCTAGGGCTGCTGGCTAATTCAATATAACTAACTCCGGAGGCGACAGCCTGTGCCTCAGCCCGAGATTTAAGGGAAATCAGAGCCAGCTTGGCTCCCATGCCGGCAGCGTTGCCCACTTGCCGGAAGCGGTTTAGGGGTAATGCTGGCAACATGCCGATTGTCACTGCACTGGCTACATCAATGTAGGTGCCAAAAGCTCCGGCAATTATGACCTGCTTGATATCGTCTTCAGTGCGGCCGCTAGTTTCCAGAAGTATCTGGATGCCGGTGCGAATGGCTGCTTTGGCCAGCTGCAGTTCTCGTATGTCAGTCTGGGTAATGGTGATGGCTGGCTTTCCTTTCCGCTCCTCTTTGCTAACCAATATAAACTCGCGCTGTCCTTTGTAGGCACGAACTCGAGGTCGACTATCCATTATCCTGCCACCCTCATCAATAATCTTAGCCAGATAAAGCTGGGCTAATGCATCAAGTATGCCTGACCCGCAGATGCCGACCGGCGGCGCCCCGTCGATGGTCTGGTACTGGATCTTATCGCTGTCTATGCGCAGGCGTTCAATAGCTCCTGTTGCTGCCCGCATGCCGTACTTGATATGACCGCCTTCAAAGGCAGGCCCTGAGGCACAGGAGGTCGTGGCTATCTTTCCTTTGCAAATTAAGGAGACCTCCGTGTTAGTCCCGATGTCCAGAGCTACCGTTGTTTCTTTTGCTTGCCAGGCATCCGTTGCCAGCAACATGGAGACATGGTCAGCGCCAACGAAGCCGGCGATGTTGGGCAACAGGTGTACATATGCTCCGGGGGTAATATTCAGCCCCAATTCGCCAGCCTTGACTTCCAATGCCCGGCTGACGGCAGGCACGAAGGGAGAGAGCACAAGCTGTTTTACCAGCAGGCGGAGGAAAAGGTGGTGCATGGCGGTATTGCCGACGACCACTGCCTCCAGAATTTCTTCAGGTTTTGCACCAGCCTCGGCACAGAGGCTGGTGCAAAGCTCGTTGATGCCGTCAACCGCCAGTTTCTGTAACGCTTCCGCATTATCCGGCGAGTGAACGACAGCGGTTATACGGCTGATGATATCTTCTCCATAGCTAATTTGGGGATTCATTATCCCCGTGGCGGCCAAGGTCCGGCCATCGCTGAGGTCAACCAGGTAGCCGGCAACCTTGGTGGTGCCCAGGTCTATGGCCAGTCCCAGTTGGCGGCTTTTTGGGGGGAGAATGGCTATCACCTCGCCGTTACGGACTGCAGCCTGGCATTTCCATTTCCAGGATCGCAACTGGTCAGACATGATGCGCAGGGCGCCAATATCAATCCTGGTGCATCGCACTTTGTGCTGCCTCTTTAGTGCCTTGAGCAAGCGGTCGGCATCAGCCTGCGGTGCCGACAGGGACGGAGCTACTAGTCGCAGGGGGTAGGCTTGAACCGCTGGCTCGGGGGGGACTCTTATCTCCAGTCCCTCAACCTGGACTCGCTGCGGGGTGGTCATGGACTCAGCTGGGACCACCGACTTCACATCGCTCGTGGGATAAGTCTGACAGGCTAGTCGCCACCCCTCCTTCAGTTCTTGTGAGTTAAATGCTTCACGTTCGTTCCGCGTTGGTTTGGAGACACTGCCACTTAGAACTTGCACCTTGCATGAGTGGCATATCCCCTCACCCCCACATATGCTGTTGATGCCCACGCCGAGCCGGCGAGCACAGGCCAGAAGAGACTCATTCTTTCGACACTCCCCTCTTCGACCTACCGGCTGGAAATCAATGGTGAAAGCAGTCATTCTCTTTTCATTTCGTTACTTTATAGTGGCAGGTTTCCATGAGGCTGCAGCGGGCACAGACTTCAGCCTGTGTCCATCTTGTCATTTGTTGTCCTATGCCTATGACCATGGAAGTCGATTTGCGGGGGACCAGTACCCCTGAAGCGGTCAGTCTCACCCCGATTCCATCTGCGTTGACAAGTCCCAACAGGTTCCACTGCTCGGTCAGCGGGAAACCAGGCATACCGGGGTTAACCGGGCTGCTTATCTCGTATCCTTGCGACGAGACCTCAGCGGCGATAAGTCTGAGGACTTCCGAAACCAGATTATCCACGGCGGCGCTGCCGATACCGTCCAGAATCATCCCGCGCAGAGTCTCACCGCTTTTGCTATAGTCTGTTGCCTGCTCTTCCAGCTTGGGGCCGATGGTAATGACCACGGCGGCAAGCCCCTGCGCCTCAGGGAAGATTGCTGGCACTAACGGACCGTGTATCGCTTTGTCACCCTCCAGCGAGATCTGGCTAGCGTTCATACTCCTTACCGTATAGTACTCATACGCCGCTGCCGGTTCTAGCAGGCGGGCTTTCTTGAGAGTAGCCAGTAGTTCCCTGATTAAGAGTTCTATTTCAGGCCTGACTTTGGCTCCTCTCCCTAACCCTTGCCGCCGCAACACTTCCGAGCTCTTTAGCCTCCAGGGGATATCGCGGATTACAGGCATAGCACAGCCTCCTCGCTGCTCTTATTAACCGCCCCAGCCCGTTAACCCGTTCGGTAGCTATTTGTATACTCCGTATTCCTTAACAGTATCAACTATCGCTTTGAGATTCTCCCACTTCACTTTGTCAAAGAAGGCACCGTTGGCCATGATATAGCCACCGCCCTTGCCACAAACGTCAATGAGCCTCTTGGTGTGGTCTACGGCCTGCTGGGTGGTACCCACGGTCAGTAAGTCCATAGGCATATTGCCACCAACGCAGGCAATACCGTCCAGTGCTTTCTTGGCCGCAGCCATATCGGTCTGGTCAAACAACCATGCCGTCTTGCCTTTGGGTAAGTCACGGATAATATCCAGGCGCGAGTTATAGCCCCCTTCAGCCCAGATGAATGGCACCACTCCCTCATCAACCAGGCCCAGGATTATCTTCTTCAGGTAGGGCCAGTAGAATTTCTTGTACTGCTCATCGGAGAGGAAGCCATCAGCTCCCTTGTGCAGGGGCATAAAAACGAGGGGGCATCCGATCTGTTTTGCCGCGTCTACGCCTAGCTGAATTTCCATTGGCGTTAGTGCTTCCATAGCTGCGATGAGCTTGTCGGGCTGGCGGTATATATCCATCATTACCCCTTTAGTTCCCCTCATGGTGTCGCCAATGACGTCAAAGGGTGCCTTGGTGGCACCAGCCAGGTAGGCGGGAAATCCTGCCATCGTTATCTCCCCGGCGAAGGCCATGCAAGCCCCCATCCATTTCAGGGCTTCATCCCCGGCTTCCATCATAGCCTGAAGGGCGGCTTTAACGGGGGGCATGCCGTAGGGCATGAAAGGAACGCTAGCTGTATACATTTCGGTCACGCCGGCGAGGGGGGGGAGCGTCGCCAGAGGCTCCAGGGCGCCGAATACGCGCGACGGCCAGGTGAAATAGAAGAAATGTAGCGGATTGTGAATAAAGGCATCATATTCATCGGCCATCATGTATTCACCTTCGATACACTGGTAGGTGGTGTCCTTGGGGACCCCATGGTCAGGCCACCTGTATAGCTTGAAGCCAAGAATGTCAAGGAACTTCCCTGGGGTGGGCACAAAGGCGTGGCCGTGTCCATCTGGCTGGAAGTCCACAAAGAATTTTTTCCAGGCTGGGGCGATTTTTTCGTAGTTATACATGACATCATGAGGGGTTAAGCCGGAGTAATAAGCGGGAGCAAAGCTGGGGATGAGCAAAATCGGCACACGATCCGGCTTTTTCTTGAGTTGTATGGCGTCTTTTATCCTGGTGACTCTCTCCTTGTACAGTTTCTCGATTTCGGGGCTCGGGAATTTGAGGTCGTTTCCCTCGGGGTCTTTCGGCGAAATCCACCTGGCAAACAGCGTCTCCTGCTTTTCCTCCGGGGCCATCTCTTGCCATTGTTTTTCCATTTTACTGCCTCCTGTAGATTATCTGGAGATTTTTAACTGGCACCGGTCCATTTTTTGGCTAGGGTAACCCCAGCCATGGCGTCCTTGCCGTAGGCATCAGCGCCGGTATAGTTCTTTATCTCATCACTCATCTGACCGCCGCCAATCATGATCTTTACCTTATCTCTCAGCCCGGCAGCTTTTATGGCTTCTACAGTTTGTTTCATGGAATCAAAAGCCAGCGCCAAAAACCCGCTTAAACCCACGATAGGGGCGCCGGTTTCCTTTATCTTATCGACGAACTTCTGCACTGGCACATCTATGCCGAGGTCATGGACTTCGAAGCCGTTGACATCGAGCATGAAGACGACGATGTCCTTGCCGATGTCATGTATATCCCCAGCCACAGTGCCAAAAACAATCTTGCCCAGCTTCTTGCTCTCAGCCGCCTTGGTCAGCTTCGGCTTGACCAGCCCGGTTACCGACTTCAGTATCTCGCCAGAGTACACCAGGTCAGGTATGAAGTATTCGCTGCTGGCAAAACGCTGGCCCACGATTTCCATGGCTTTCCTGGCATCCTCCAGAATTTTGAGCGGATCTTCACCAGCGCTCAGCCTATCCTTTACAATCTTAATGACCTCTTGTTCCTTCAAATCAGCCAACATGTTAACTAGGTCTTTAGCCATCTTTACTTTACCTCCTTGAGCTGCATTGGACTATATAGTTAACTAGCGATAATGCTATCTAGAAAAAGAATTATAACAAGGGCCGAGAAGTTTTTCTAGCAGTTGACGGGAAGCCGTTTATTTATGATAGAATGCGTGCAATCTAGGGGAGAAAGGGAGGCAGGATAACTATGGTCAAGCTCACAAAGACCAAGGACGAGATTATAAAGAAATCCAATGAACTTGCTATAGAATATGAAGCAAAATATAAGGGCTGTGGTCAGTGTACATTCCTGGCAATAGTTGATGCTCTGAGGTGGGGAGGGTTGGAGATAATCCCCAAGGACATGGAAGACAGGTTTTTTTCGGGAATATGCGTTCTCACTGGCGGTGTTGGCTTGAGTGGAGATGGCACCTGTGCTGCCGTGGCGAGCGGTGCTTTGACAATTGGCCTGGCTTTGGGAATTCAACGGGAGACATTCAATGAGGGCTCTTTCCGTGAGAATTGCGCTACGGTTCGGAACTATCTTCTGAATAAGTATTACCACAAATATAATTCCCTGCTCTGTAAGGATATCCAGAGGAAGTTTTTTGGAAAAGCGTGGGACCTAACACGCGCTGATACGGGTGCGGAGTTCCTGGGAATCACAAAAGGCTGTGTTATTATGGAAACAGCTATGTTGGCCACCGAAGTTATCCTGGATGAATTTGAGAAGGGGAATGTCAAAGGTTTCGTGGGTAGTCCACAAAGCACAGCTTGAGCCTTCCAACCCCACGCCATAGAATATGCTCGATTGCAGAACATCTTACTGAAAAGCCAAAAGGAGGGAGATATGCCAGGAGGATTAAAGGACAAAGTAGCTATTGTAACCGGTGCCAGTCGCGGTATGGGGAAAGCCTTCGCCTCGAAGTTTGCTGAAGAGGGGGCTAAATTGCTGCTCACTACCACCAATCTGGAAAGGGCTCAGGGCACGGTTAACGAGCTGAAGGCTAAGGGTGGAGAAGTAGCAATCATGGAGGCTGATATCTCGCACGAAGATGCTGGCAAGAAGATAGCGGAAACGGTTATGAAGCAGTACGGTAAGGTCGATATCCTCGTCAACAATGCCGCCATATGGTATGGGGTCAATGCCCAGCCCTGGGATGCCTGGACGGTAGAGGAATGGGACCGGATGTTTGTGGTGAATGTGAGGGGAACATGGGTGGTCTGTAAGGCCATAGCTCCGCTGATGACAAAGCAGAAGAAGGGTAAGATTATCAATATCGCGTCTAATGTTGCCAGAGTACCCGCGGCTCAGCTCTTCCTGCCCTATGCCTGTACTAAAGGGGCGGTTTACATACTAACTCACGCCCTAGCTAGAGCTCTGGGTCCCTCCGGTATCAACGTCAATGCTGTTGCCCCGGGATACGTGGCCACCGAAGCCAGTCTAGCCCAGACGAATAGCGACAAAGTATTCGAGATTGCGACCGGCGAACAATCTATTCACCAGCGTTTGCAGCGAACCGACCCGGTAGGGGCAGTCTTGTTTTTAGCCTCAGCCGCGTCCGATATGATCTCGGGACAGATTATCTATATTGATGGCGGAACAGTGATGATATAGGCGATGGCAGCCCCCCTCTGCCCCAGTCGACCAGTCACTGTTGCCACACAGATCTGCAGCCGTTGGTGGTCCCGGCTAAGGCCAGAGTTCCTGGGCCACATCTGCCAACCCTAATTCCAGCAATTTCTTTTTGCTGGGCTTGGCTGTCTTGAGGTCCCAATCCATCGCCGTCAGGTACTCCTTGATCATGGTATCCTCATCAACGGTTACTCCAGCCGCGGGGCCTTCCTTTAGCGGCGGCTTGCCGATTACTCTGTCGGGGACCTTGAACTTCAGCGGGTTCAACCCCTCGCGGATATTGAAGGCCTGCCGGAGGTTAGAAATTCTCTCCCCCGTTTTCAGTAATTCGTTATCGGTTACTTCCCAGCCGGTAATCGCCCTCATGAAGTCCGCGATAGGGTCAACATTAGGAAAAGCCCAGAACACGAACAGGCACGTCCCGGTACAAACCACGACCTGATGGAAATTGCTGCCCATCTTGCGTGCTTCTCCCCGGCCTGAAAAGGACTTTAGGTCGAATTTAGGTAGCAGTCCTGAAGGATATTCGGGTGCATCCGACAATTCTGAGCCCACAAAATGACGACCCGGAGTCGGGTCCAGCCTGTAGCTAGTGGCAAAGTAAAAGGCATGCTTCGGGTCATGTGCCGGCAGCTCCTGTCCTCCAACGTGTATGGCGTATTGGTCGGCGCCCTTGCCAATCTTCTCCGCTGCCGCCTTTACTCCATCGGCCAACACGTTACCAAAACCTTCCCTCTTAGCCAGTTTTTCGGTCATGGCCACGATAGATTTATGGTTGCCCCAGGTCATTTCGATACCATCGGTGTCTTTCTTGGTGATAAGCCCCTTCTCATAACATTCAATAGCGAGGGCAATGGCGGCCCCGGCAGAGATGGTGTCAATTCCATAGCGGTCGCAGATATCGCCGGCCTTGATTATCGATTCCAGGTTGTTATTGAGACAATTGGTGCCAAACATGGCAGTCGTCTCATATTCAGGTCTACGGGTACCTGCGGCATATTCATACTCTCCGGTTCCTGCCTTCATATGCCCTCCGCATCCAATGGGGCACATGTAACAGGCAAACTTTTTCTCCGTACGCTCAACCACAGCTTCTTTTGCCAAGGGTTGAAAATCTGGAAAGTCAATGACTCCTACTCCTGTCCAGTTTTTGACCGGCGAATCACCACTTTGAACGCCGATATCAACGAGGAAAGGCGTGCCGAACGGCTTCAACCAGACAATATGTCCTCCCAATTCACCCTGCCACTTTTTTCTTAATTCCTTAGTTTTTTCTTCGTTGGCTAGAGGGACCTTCATTTTGCCCTTCACTGCCACTGCTTTGAGCTTCTTGGAGCCCATGACCGCACCCAGGCCGGATCGAGCCGCAGTTCTACTCTTGTTTATGACCGCCGAGATCAGAGAGAGATTTTCCCCTGACGGTCCAATACAAGCTACCTCCACGTCCCTGCCCAGTTCCGATTTGAGCATCTCTTCGGTCTGGTAAGTGTCTTTCCCCCATATATGGGCGGCATCCCTCAGCTCAGCTTTGCCATTATTGATGAAGAGGTAGACCGGCTTTGCCGATATACCAGTAAAGAACAAGGCATCGTAGCCGGCGAATTTCATAAAAGCACCGAAGTAACCACCGGAATTGGCATCGCCCCAGCCCCCGGTCAACGGTGATTTCGCTACCACAGTGTACCTTGTACCCGAAACCGCCGGAGTACCGCTGAATGGGCCACTAAGGATGCCCAGGGTATTATCAGGTCCCAGTGGGTCAACACCGGCCTTTTGTTGGCTGAAGAGGATTCGGGCGCCAATGCCGTAGCCTCCAATGAACTGGCGGCAAAGCTTTTCGTCAAGCGCCTCATCCGTCAGCTTATTATCGGGAAGGTCCACAAACAGGATTTTTCCCATATAACCTCGTGCCATACCTTACCTCCTTCTTTCAAACGGCCTGTTTCAGAATCGTAAATCCCAAGCACCAAGTACTAGACAAGTCCAAATGTCAAAATCCAAATGCCAATTGAAATCCAAATGCTTAAATGCCAAAACCACCTCTTCCCTTGAACTCCCCCATTGGAATAGGGGGGATTAAAGGGGGTTACTTCCATAGTTTTCATAACTCCCCTTGCCCCTCTTATCTTAAGAGGGGCAATATTGAAAAATCTAGTGAAACACAAATACCTGAATGCCAATACTACTTCTTTCTATCATTTGGGTTTTGAGCTTGATTTGGCATTCGAGCTTTGTCATTTGTCATTGTATAGACGCGGCATATCACGCCACTTAAACTACAGCCCTAGATAGGCTGTCTTCACCTGTTCATTTTGCAGAAGGTCTTTACCTTTTCCCTCCAGGACAATCTGTCCGTTCTCCAGCACATATGCACGGTCGGCTGTCTCAAGGGTACGTCGAACATTTTGCTCAACCAGGAAGACGGTAATTCCCTGCTCACGCAGTTGCTTTATGACCTCGAGGACTTCTGAGAATAATTTCGGCGCCAGACCATACGACGGCTCATCAAACATGCACAGTTTGGGATTGGACATTAAGCCCCGACCTATGGCTACCATTTGCCGTTCACCGCCGCTTAATTTACTAGCTGATTGCTTTCGCCTTTCTTTCAACACCGGGAAGATTCGATAGACCTGCTCCAGTGTTTCCTTCTTCCGCTCCCAGGCTTCAGAGGAATACGCTCCCATCTCCAGGTTTTCTCCCACTGTCATGTCGCTAAAAAGCTTTCTGCCCTCGGGTATTTGACAAATACCCAGCTTCGTAATCTTATGAGATGCCAGTCTGTCTATCCTCTTGTCCAGAAACTCCACACTGCCTGAAGCTGGACGTAGCAGACCCGATATAGTATTGAGCAGCGTTGTTTTCCCAGCGCCATTAGTGCCAACCAGAGCCACTATTTCCCTCTCATTGACCTTTAACGAGATATCCCGTAAGGCTTGAGATTTGCCGTAAAAGACATTCAGGTTGCTAACTTGCAGCATCAGCCTCCTCCCCAAGGTATATCTCGATGACTTGCTTATTGCAGACAATTTCCTGTGGTGTTCCTTCGCAAATTTTCTCACCATAGTGGAGCACCATAATCCGCCCGCATATGCCCATGATTGCCTTCATGACATGCTCCACCATAAAAATGGTAATCCCTCTATCCCGAATCCTGGTTACCAGCTCCATAGCCTCGCTTATCTCCGTGGGGTTTAGACCGGCCATCAGTTCATCAAGCAACAACAATTCCGGCTCGGTGGCTAGCGCTCTGGCTACTTCAACTCGCTTCTGGTTGACCAGGGTCAAGTCTTTAACTGGAGTCGCTCCCATTGCCGACAGCTCCACAACCTCTAATGCCTGGCTAGCTTCCCTGGCAGCATCTGCCCCTGATACACGGTTTGCGCTCCCAAAAAACGCCCCCACCAGTACATTCTGAAGGACGGGCATATTCGCGAAGATCTTAGTCTCTTGAAATGTCCTGGATACCCCCATCTTGCAGATTTGATGGGGCTTTAGCCCGTTGAGCTTCTGGCCTTTGAATCTTATTTCCCCCGAGCTAAGAGGAAAAGCCGCCGATATTAGATTAAACAGCGTTGTCTTGCCAGCTCCATTGGGACCAATCAGACCCACGATTTCGCCCTGGTCAACATGGAAGTCAACATTGGACACGGCCGCCAGTCCTCCAAAGTACTTGGTTACGTCTTGCCCTTCAAGTATTGGCATGTGGCTCTGCTTCGCCTCCTTTCCGTAACCTTGCTGTCAGCCTTCGCAGCCTTTCCTGCAACATCGGCACCAGTCCTACTATTCCGTTGGGCAGGAATAAGATAACCAATACCAGTATGATACCAAAAGCGAGCATAAAGTATACTTGTAATTGGACTCTTAGCGTTTTGTCCAAATAACCCAAAACAGCAGCGCCTATTACCGGACCGTGAAGCTGCCCCATGCCGCCAAAGACAGCCATCAGGATTGGCAGGAAAGAATAGAACGTACTGAAGGCAATACGATTGTCAACCCACATAAGGGCAGGCGCCGTGACTACCCCGGCTGCCCCCATGAAAATGGCGCTGACGGCGAACAAGATGACCTTTATCATAGTGGTATTGACACCCATGTGAGCTGCCGCTTCCTCATTTGCACCGATGCTCAGCAGGGCCAGGCCGTATCTGGAGCGTCTGATGAAGTACGCGGCAAGCAACGTGGCCACCGCCACGCCGAGCATCGTGTAGAGAAGCATTTGGGCATCCAGCGGGATGACATCCCGACCGCGTATCTGCCCTAATCTGGCCTCTACATAGTAGACCATCTCGCTCATGAACACCACGAGTCCGAAGGTGAAAATAGCGAAATATATGCCTTTCAGCCTCAGGGTCACCAGGCCAACCAGAAGAGCTAACGCAAAGGCCAGGAGACCTCCCACAGCTATGATGACAGGGAAGGGCAATTCATTCTGCAGCAGGGCCATAGTATATATGCCGATACCGAAAAACGCTGCCGGCGCTAATGACATATAGCCGGTGGGGCCGGAAAACATAGCCCAGCTCACCGCCAGGACAACGTACATAAGCATGGAGGTCAGCACGCGGGTATTGTATACCCCGCCATACAGGGGAAACGTAGCTATGAAGACCAAGAGCAGAACGATAGACCCCGCTATCAGTAATTTCCTCTGTCCCGACATAAATCCGGTTATGTCCATTTTTCTACTTCTTCCCCAGAATTCCTGCCGGCCTTGCCAGCAACAGGACCATGAGGATTGCATAATAAACAGGCACGACAAGAACCGGCTCCCATAGACCAACAACCAGCATGGAAACAATACCAATTATGATTCCTCCAACAAAGCTGCCCGGAACGCTGCCCAGCCCTCCTAGAGCGACCACAATAAGAGCGATTACGGTAGTGTTAAAGCCCATACCCGAGCTAATTGTTTCCTTCGTGCTTACCACTGTGCCGGCAACGCCCGCCAGCAAGCCGCCGAGCCCGAAAGACAAAGCCAGAATCATGTTGGTGTTTACGCCCATCAGCCCAGCCGTCGCCGGATCTTCAGCCGTGGCCCTGATCGCTCTTCCCAGCCGGGACCGGGTCAAAAAGACGTAAACAGCCGTGCCCAGGGCAACAGCGGCTGCAAATGCCACAATCTGGTTGAGGAAAAGCGTCATACCCAAAAATGTCACCTTGTCGGTAAGATAATAAGCTGCCAGTGACGCGCCACCCCAGCGCATCTGGGCCAGATACTTGATGACATAGAGGAGACCAAAAGCGAGTAGCAGAGCACTGCCCTCAAAGGCGGCCGGTGACGGCGCCCGGGCTTTAAGGGACCTAAACAGAGTCGTTTGAAGCAGAAAACCGAGCCCAAACATGAGGGGCCCGGTAATAGCCGCTGCCAAGAAGGGATTCATCTCAAGAGAGATAGTCAAGGCATAGGTGAGCATAGCCCCCAGCATGACGAATTCGCCATGAGTGATGTTTAGCACCCGGCAAACACCGTACTGCAAACTTAAGCCCATGGCCAGCAAGCCATATACGCCGCCCGACAATATGCCATAGGTGATTAGCTGTGGGATTCTCTCAATCATAACGCCGAGTTCTTATACTTGGTATGTTATTATGTTTGGTTATTACACTTTGGTTATTATACACAAGGACAGGCTGCCTAGACAAGATACCCCGGGGAACTCCCCGCATCTTTCTAGACAGCCTGTCTTCTATTCTAGACTCCTTACTTTTTGTCTAGTCTTAATCCTTCTAGGGTACTATGGGAGCCACGCCCACTGGTCGGTCATAGGGTATACAAAGTCTGCCGTACCGTCATAGTTGGGCATAACGTCATTGACTCCATCATACCCAATGGTTTCGACTACGCCATTCTGCCACTGGCCAATTTCCCCAGTGTGGCACTTCCAGGACAGGATTCCACCGCCAAAGCCACCTCCGAATACCTCGTACCAGGTGTCTCCGAAGACCGTCTCACCCGGATTATCGGCGGTATAAGAGACAAGGGCGTCTCTTATCGCCTCTGTGTCAAGGTCCCCAACATCCTCTACAGCATACTTAAACATCTCCATTGATGCAATGTAACATGGATACCCCCAGTAGTCGGTCATCAGGTGCCCGTCGGTCATGGTCCCTGGGTCGCATGGCAGGTTGGGGTTATCCCAGTCTGCCTCTACCTGGTCCGCGAGTGCATCATACAATTCAGCCATCGTCATCGTCGGTGTCCCTTGCGAGACTACCGTTTTCTCATTGGCCATCGTGAAACACATTGTCCCCTCCACCATATCCCCGAAGCCGGTAGGACCTGGAGCATTCCAGCCTGCACCGTTGGCGCCTGGCCCGAATATCATAGCCGGCGGGTTGAAGCCGTTTTGCATGGCGGCTATCATAAGGCCCGCGCAATTCCAGGGATAGGTAAACGCGCAGAAGATGTCATAGTTCGGGTACGCGGGATCTCCTAGAGCAGCTGCAGCATTCTGGATTATCGTGTTTGCCTGGTCCGCAGTTATCGCGTATGAATGGCCAACCCCAGGTGTATCACCACCAGGAAGGATGTTCTCATTACCGAATTCCTCACCAAATGCCTGGAGATATTCGTAGCCATGCGGGTCCTGAATGTAGGTTACATATGCCTTTGGATCCTCTACATTTGCGTTGAGTATCTCAGATAGAATCGGCATCTGACGCCAGTTGGCAAAGCTCAGGCTGACCCACGTGAACGGCCACCCATCTATGTCGCCGTCCCAAATCATGGTGCTGGCACCACCCTCAAGGGTGAAATGCAGGACCCCCTTGGCATTGCAGACAGTGGCTTGAGGGTTGATCATACCCGTGCCCGGGCCACCCCAGATGAAGTCAGCTCCGTCCTCTATCAATCCTTCCGTCACGGCCGCTAGGTCAAATGTGTAAAGGTCAAAATCCCGCACCTTCAGTTCTAGCGGCACCCATTCAGAATATTCGCTGAGGTAAAGCTCCCCAGCATGTCCCTCATCTTCGTTGACGTGAGCCGCGAACCACCTATAGGTTGGACCGGCATAACCGCACTCGAAAACGCTCAGATCTGTGTCCAAGTCTCTGGCCAGACCAATTACGATTGATTCTGGGGCCTCCGATGGCACGTCTTCGCCCCCACAGCCGATGAGGCCCACCCCCAGAGCCAGGATCGCTGCTAATGTGATAAAAAGTACTTTCTTCACTGTTTTTCCTCCTTTCCAAAGATTTCAAAATTGCGTCAATCTGTTCCGTTCTATAATCGCTCGCTATCACCTCCTTCTATCTGTATTTTTGTTCTGCTATTCCAGACAACTTTGCTTCCTAGTACTGAGCTTCACCACCTCCTTTCATTACACTCTCATCTGCTCATAATAATATGCTACAAATGTTAAAATCCTGTTAATCTGGCAAGGCTAGATATAGTGCAGTTCTTTGCTTTTCCGTTCGATTTCCCCAGCGTACGATCATCGTCCAACATCTTCGTTTTCTGGTATCCTTTGCGAGTCTATCACCCACGAAGCGGTATGTCAATCCGCAATCCACGCTCAGCACGTTAGTGATACATCTTCTCGCCATTGTGAGGAGCGAGATTCTTTGCTTACGCTTCGGAACAGGCTCCGCAATCCCTGAAGGGGAAATCCTAAATCTAAACTTTGGAGAGTGACAAATGGCGAGCCTCAAATACCGAGTGAAAAAGATATTCTAAATTGTTAGGGCTTATACTCAGGTGCTCTGCGATAAGGGGATCTGTAGTCCGGGTCCTTCAGATATGGGCACGTATCACCGCATTTCTCTTTATTGGCGCACTTAATAACGTGGGATCCGTCGTCATACTTCACAATATAGGCATTAACATGATAAATCGGGCAGCTTATGCGACCCCTTTCAACTACGCTTGCCATAGTTAGTCATGTCTCCTTAAGAAGCGTTCTTAGTTTGTCCTCACGACCCTTTCTTTTCTTGGCTACTATCAAGAAAGTCCTGGGCACATCCGCCATAAATGCTTTTGATTGTTCGGCAGCATCGGTGTAAAACGAGATGAGCTTCTGCTCCATATCAATCGCCTGATTTAAGGCATCAGCAAAGCCTGGTTCCTTCGCAGGTTCCCTCTCAAACGTATATTTATCGGTTTCTACACTAAAGGCAAAACACCCCTCAATGGCATCAGTGATAACGCCGTAGTATGCCCTTTGAATCATCGTTGCATAGTTACTATTCTCTTTGGAAAAGGTGAGTGAAATCTCTTTCGCTTTGGGATATCTTTCTGCCATGTTTTCATAAAAGGCAGCAGAATCCGCTTCCAGTTGCTTAGCATAACTGATGACCGAGGCGCTTGTATTTAACCGCATTTTATATCTCCTCCCTTACTAGGGCCACCTTTCAATTACCACCTTGCTTTCTGTGAAGAAGCGGATGGCTTCCTTACCTTGAGTGTGTAAGATTCCGAAGAAGGAGTCGGGCATACCGCTGAAGGGGAAAAATGCCATGGGTGCCACTATGCCGACGTTGATACCAACGTTCCCGCTCTTGACTCTATACTTGAATTCTCGAGCAGTTCTTCCATTCGAGGTAAAAATAGCGTCTGCATTGTGGAAGGGATTGTCGTCACATATTTTAATGGCTTCATCAAGCGTTTTGACGCGGAGAATACCCATGGTGGGACCGAATATCTCCTCGGTGACTATCTTCATTTCAGGTTTAACGTTTTCCATGATGGTCGAACCCAAAAAACAGGTATCGGGATAGTCTCCTTTAATTTTGAAATCACTCCTGCCATCAAGTATTACCTTAGCACCTTCCTCAATACCACTACTGATGTATGAAAGTATCTTTTTCTTTTTCTCGGCATCACGAACAGGACCCATCTGAACTTCCTCATCAAGACCATTGCCAATTACTATCTTCCTAGCCGTGTCTACAACACCGTCTATAAACGCTTTGTAGAAACGGTCATCATCGCCAACGACAATGACATTCTGACCAGCCAGGCAGCGTTGCCCCGCATTGCCGAAGAAAGATGTCATCAGTGCCGGTATGGTTGCTCTCAGGTTGCAGTCCGGCATGATTACCATAAAGTTTGAGGCTCCGCCCTGAGCAATGACCCGCTTGCCGGTGGCACCACATCTCGGGTAGATAACATCCTTGGCAGTAGGAGTTGAGCCGACAAAAGTAATGCCCTCAATATCTGGGTGGTCCAGCATTCCGTTGACCACCGTTCTTCCGCCATTCACTACATTCCAGACGCCAGGAGGAAAACCCGCTTCATCCACAAGTTCCGCAATTTTCATCTGGCTTAAGGGAACCTCGCTTGAGGGCTTGATTACGACGCAGTTGCCAGTCGCAACAGCGTAAGGTGCTGACCAGAGCGGAATCATAAAGGGGAAATTAAAAGGCCCGATGATGCCAAAGACGCCCAATGGCGTAGGAATAAGATATTCGTCAATACCGGACGCGATATCTTCAGAATTATAACCCTGCATCAGGGTGGGAATACCACAGGCGACTTCCACATTTTCAATGCCGCGCCTGGTCTCACCTCTGGATTCATCAATCGTCTTCCCATGTTCTTGAGTTTGTACCCTGCTCACCTCTTCAAAATTTGCCTCAAGCAACTCCTTTAAACGGAAGAGGCATCTGGCACGGGCAACCGGCGGAGTTGTCCGCCAGTCAGGGAAAGCTGCTTTGGCCGCCTCGACTGCGGCGTCAATCTCTTCCTTGGTTGAAATCGGGACTCTGCCAATGACCTTACCATTGAGTGGATTCACCACATCCTGAATCTCACCCTTAGACTCAACCCACTCTCCGTCAATGTAATTCTTGACCTCTAATATACCTTTTACTGGTTCTTCCAGAATAGCCATTTTTGCCCTCCTAATTTATTCTCTCAGACCTTGGTAGATTCTTGCCATCAGTTGGTAGGTCATAACTTACCCTGATGGATGGCGTCCCGTCAAGTGGTGTAGACCACCACCGCTGATCTCTCTGTGTCATCAATTTCCACAACTCTATATCATTAGCCGTATTTGTCAATAGTGGTGTTGACATATACCAAAGAAGTTTTTATTATTACTTGAATTGAGTTCTTCTCTTCTGTAACTACTAAGGGAGCTAATCGGTAAACGTGAAGCGCTCGTGGGACTCAGCTTAGAATCTTTCAAGGTTTTACGGGTTGATCGTCTGCTTCGTGGAGGCAAGTAATATCGAAAACCAGACACGCTTAGTTTAGTAATGACAATGGGGGAGATTGAAAATTGAATGCCAAAACAAGCAATAATTTGACGGAGATAATAGACAAGCAAAAGGTAATCAACAAACCCGAGGTCCTTGACAGGTACTCTCATGACAATAGCTTCACCGCACCCATGCGGCCACGATTGGTTGTACGACCCCGTGACGCGGATGAAGTGCAGAAGGTTGTGGTGTGGGCCAACGAGACAAAGACACCCCTGGTACCGGTAAGTTCGGGTGAGCCCCGCTTTCGTGGTGATACTGTGCCGAGCGTGCCAGAAGCGGTTATCGTTGACCTGAGCGGGATGAATGAGATTGTCAGGATTGACCGCAGAAACAGGATGGTGATCATTGAGCCGGGGATAACCTATGCACAGCTGCAGCCGGCCCTGGCTGAACAGGGCTTGAGCCTGTCCACACCACTGCTCCCCCGCCAATCAAAGTCGGTAGTCGCCAGTTTGTTAGAGAGGGAGCCAAGACTGGTACCCAAGTACAGCTACACACTACCTGAGCCGTTGAGATGCCTTGAGGTAGTCTGGGGCAATGGAGAGATACTGCGAACCGGTGAAGCAGGTGGCTATTACCCCACGCTTGAGCAGCAATGGGAGATGGGTCTGGCCCAGGTCTTCTCGGGAGGTCCCGGTCAGGTGGATTACTACCGGCTCGTTTCCGGGGCTCAGGGGAGTATGGGTATCGTGACCTGGGCATCAGTGAAATGTGAGATTCTGCCTAAGGTGCACAAGTTCTTCTTTATACCGGCGGATGACCTGACGGGCTTGATAGAATGCGCTTACCGACTGCTGAGAGTCAGGTTGGGTGATGAATTCCTTGTATTAAACAGTGCTAACCTGGCTGCTATCCTGAGTACGGACGCTGATGAATCACCGGCCCTGAAAGACAAGCTGCCGCCGTGGGCTATCATTATGGGAATCGCCGGGCGTGACCTTTTCCCGGAGGAGAAGGTGGACTTTCAGGAGGAAGATACCAGGGACGTAGTGCAGCAATTTGGCCTAAGATTACTTCCGGAGGTTTCCGACATCACGGGCGAGCAGATAATGTCAGCGCTGCTCAATCCGTCTCCGGAACCCTACTGGAAGCTAGCTTACAAAGGTGCCTGTCAGGATATTTTCTTCATGACCACGCTGGACAAGGTTGCCGAATTTCTCAGTACGGTTTTCGCCACGGCAAATGCGCTGCAATATCCGGTCTCGGATATCGGTATTTACCTCCAGCCGCAGCACCAGGGTACCTCCTGTCACTGTGAATTCAATCTGCCTTACGACCCCGGGAACAAGATAGAAACTGACCGTGTCAGGGAATTGCTGGAGACGTGCAGTGAAGCCTTGACAAGGCAGGGGGCCTATTTCTCGCGGCCTTACGGTGTATGGGCGGATACTGTGTATAACCACGACGCCCGTAACAGGGAAATGATAAGGATCGTAAAGAAGATATTCGACCCCAACAATATACTGAACCCGGGCAAGCTTTGTTTCTAGCAAAAATGAGAAGTTGAGGTACAAAAGGACATGGCTTTAGAGGATTACAGGGATGATTGTACGGACTGCAGCCGCTGCTCTTACTGCAAGTGGATCCCGCTTGACCACATAAAGAGCGCCAGATTTGCCAGGGCCTGTCCCAGCATTGAGTACTGTAGTTTTCAGGCCTACTCCCTCGCTGGTAGGTTAGCCGTCGGTCTTTCCCTGCTCGAGGGCAGGATCGACTATAACGACGAGCTGAAAAACATTGTCTGGGAATGCCAGATGGACGGGGCATGTGACGTATCCGATAAGATCTGCCGCTATAACATCCGGGGGCTGGAGGTTATGCGCGAAATGCGCTTCAAACTGGTGGAGGACGGACAGACATTGCCGCAGCACAAGCCCTATATCGATAACCTTCATGAAGAACAGAATATGATGATGGAGCCCAGGGCAGATAGGGGCAAATGGGCTGACGGACTGGATGTAAAGAATCTGACGAAGGAAAAGGCTCGGGTGGTCTTTCATGCCGGCTGCCGTTACAGCTACGATAAGGGATTACAGGAGACGGCCAGGACGGCCGTCACCTTGCTCAGGGACGCTGGTGTGGATATCGGTATCATGGGGAAGAACGAATCCTGTTGCGGCGGCAGGGCTTATCAGTGGGGATATCAGAAAGAGCTGAACGCATCGGCCAGAAGAAACGCCCGGGCTTGGATTAAGGCCGGAGTCAAGACGGTGGTGACACCATGTGCTGAGTGCTATTACACCTTCAACCGGCTTTATCGTGAAACAGGCCTCACCCTTGAGGTTGTTCACCTGACGGAATACATTGACCGACTTATCAGAAAACGCAAGATAAAGCTGACAAAGAGTGTGCCTTTGACCGTTACCTATCATGACCCCTGCCACCTTGGCAGGCTGGGCGAGCCATATATGCCCTGGCAGGGCACCAGAAAGAAAATATATGGGCAGATTCCGGTGTGGAAACCGAGCAGACCCAGGTATACCGGGGCCTGGGGTGTATATGATGCCCCGAGGAACGTCTTAAACAGAATACCGGGCCTGACGCTGGTCGAGATGGAAAGAACCAGAGAGTATGCCTGGTGCTGTGGTGCCGGCGGAGGGGTACTGGAAGCATACCCGGACTTTGCCGCTTGGACCGCCGCCGAAAGGCTTACCGAAGCAAAGGCCACTGGGGCAGAGGCCATAGTCAGCGCCTGCCCTTGGTGTGAAAGGAACTTTGCCGATACGGCCGAAAGCCAGGACGAAAAGGTCCAGGTCTATGACATCATAGACCTTGTTCAAATGGCGCTGTAACGACGGAAGGGAGCAGGAAATGGCATTATCAACAGATGCGTACCGTGCTTTGGAAGATATAGTGGGCCCCAAATACATCTCACAGGACCCCGCCGTAATGGACTCATACGCCTACCAGTGGCTGGCTGAAACCGTCCGCCCCGGCCGCAGCAAGTTCATGCCCCGGCCGGAGGCCGCCTTATTGCCGGGCAGTACCAGGGAAGTCCAGGCAATAGTAAGAATCTGCAACAAATACAAGATAAAATTCAAAGCCTATTCCACGGGATGGTACTTCTACGGTGCTCCTCAGAGTGAGGGAGTTATCCAGCTGGACATGCGGCGTATGGACCGTATCCTTGAGATTGATGAGAAGAACATGTTCGCCGTGATAGAACCGTATGTTATCGCCGGCGTGCTCCAGGCAGAGGTGATGAAACGGGGGCTGAATTGTACCGTAACCGGCGCCGGTGCCAGCTGCGCTACCTTGGTGGGCGCCACCTGTTATCACGGAGCCGCCGGCACCTCAATTTACACCGGCGAATTAAGAGAGAACCTGCTGGGGGCGGAATGGGTTATGCCCAATGGAGGGATACTAAGAACAGGGTCTATGGGTTCCGGCTGCGGCTGGTTCTGTGCTGAAGGCCCGGGCCCGAGCATGAGGGGTATCGTGAGAGGAGCGCTGGGAGCCAGGGGTGGTCTTGGTGTATATACCAAGTGTGCCGTGAAGCTGTCTGCCTGGCCGGGGCCGCCGGAGTTGCCGGTTGAGGGTACCGTGCCCGCCTACCGATCCCCGCTGCCCAGGAACTTCAGGGCATATACCGTGGCCTTCAAGGACTGGGACAGCCTATTTGAATCATACTACAGATTATATGATAGCGAGATCGCCTACTACGCGCACCGGCAGTGGCCCATGCTGGGTGCCGACCTGGGTCCGGCTTTCTGGATGCTCTACCAGGACCCCACCAAATCGCTTGATGATATAGAGGAGT